>Ga0181358_1001088_pt1 | contig 12502 bp, 5 predicted proteins | sample Fa13VDMM110SD_FD_130096 | JGI IMG/M metagenome (GOLD analysis project Ga0181358, IMG submission 130096) | Freshwater viral communities from Lake Michigan, USA - Fa13.VD.MM110.S.D | ecosystem: Environmental > Aquatic > Freshwater > Lake | place: USA: Michigan | collected 2013-09-24
GTAGGGTGGACAGCAACTCAAGGTAATAGAAGTTCAATATCTTCGGATGTTGTAACAACCGACCAAATGGGTGGTTCTATTAAAAAGGCTCAGGTTGGGCACGTAATCATTTCCGTTGCTAAATCTCTACAACAAAAAGAAATGAAACTAGCGACCATAGCAATTACTAAATCACGTATTGGTGATGATGGGGTTGTATTTGAGAATTGTAAATTTGATAATGGTATGTTAGAGATTGATACTGAGAGTTCAGTAACATTCTTAGGTTTAGAAGAACAAACCGAAGAAAGAAATAGACAAAGAATAAAAGATTTGTTAGATAAAAGAAAAGAAAAAAACCAACAACAAAATAATTAATATGAAAGAAAAAATATTAGAACCGAATAATGACCGATTTGTTATTTTTCCCATACAACATAATGATATATGGGAGTTTTATAAACAACATCAAGCTGCATTTTGGACTGCAGAAGAAGTAGATTTATCTAACGATATTAGAGATTGGGAAAATCTATCTGATAATGAAAGATTTTTCCTTAAAAATATATTAGCGTTCTTTGCAGCGTCTGATGGTATTGTAAATGAAAACTTGGCTGAGAATTTCTTAAAAGAGGTTCAATATGCTGAAGCAAAATTCTTTTACGGATTCCAAATTATGATGGAGAACATTCACTCGTTAATGTATTCATTGTTGATTGATACTTATGTGTCTGATGATAAAGAGAAAGATGAGTGTTTCCACGCAATTGATAGATTGCCGGCAGTTCAAAAGAAGGCTAAATGGGCTCTTGATTGGATTGAGAACGCTTCCTTCCAAGAAAGATTAGTAGCGTTTGCTGCGGTTGAAGGTATCTTCTTCTCCGGTTCATTCTGTTCTATCTTTTGGATGAAATCAAGAGGTATTATGCAAGGATTATGTAATGCTAATAGTCTTATCTTCAAAGATGAGAACTTACATTGTGATTTTGCTATTCATTTGATTAACAATCACGTTGAGAACAAACCAACGGAGAAAAGAATTAAAGAAATCTTATTGTCAGCTTTAGAAATTGAAAAAGAATTTATTACTGAATCATTACCAGTATCTTTAATTGGTATGAACTCAAACTTGATGAAACAATATCTTGAATTTGTAACAGACGGATTACTAATTAAATTTGGTTGTAAAAAACACTTTAACGTTGAACAACCATTCAAATTTATGGAACAAATTGCTGTTGAGACAAAAGGTAACTTCTTTGAGTCAAGAACTATGGAGTATCAGAAAGCTAAATTAGGTGAGTCATTAACATTTACAGAGGATTTTTAATATGATGTCACTGAAGATAAAAAAAAGAGGGGGAGACGAAGTATCGTTTAACCCTCAAAAAATATATAGTAGAGTTAAACAAGCTTCAAAAGGGTTAAAAGTTAATGCTGATGAGGTATTCATTAAGGTGATTACTTCGGTTCCGACTGAGGGTGTTATTACAACTAAAGAGTTAGATAAATTGGTCTATGAGATTGCTGCGGCATATACCGGTAGTCATCACGATTACTCAAGATTAGCGTCATCTGTTGCTATTTCTGCGTATCACAAAGAAACTGATGAAAGTTTCTGTAACACAATGCACACTTTACACGTTGATGGTATCATTAACAATAAGTTAATGGAAACTATTGAAAAATATGGTCCTAAAAATATTGATTCTGTAATAAATCACGAGAATGATTACAATTTTGATTATTTTGCGTGGAAATCATTACAAGAAATGTATTTGTTAAAAAATCCTGAAGGTAGAGTTATTGAAAGACCTCAACATATGTATATGAGAGTTGCTCTATGGGTAACTAAATCATATGAAGAAGCTGTTGAATACTACAATTCATTATCAAATCAAGTTATATCTCCGGCAACACCAATTATGATTAACGCGGGAACTAAAACACCTCAATTAGCGTCTTGTGTGTTGAAATACAATAATGGGGCTTCAAGACAAGGTTTATTAGATACCTTTAATGACATTTCAACGTATTCATCTGATGCTGCTGGTATTGGATTATGTATGTCTAACATTCGTAGTAAAGAAAGTCGTATTAACTCATCAGGAGGATTTGCGGGTGGTTTATTAAAATACCTAAAGATTGTTAATGAAGGGTTGAGATTCTTCAACCAACAAGGAAGAAGACCGGGTAGTGCCGCCATCTACATTGAACCTTGGCATAAAGACATAATGGACTTACTTGAAATTAAAAAGAATACAGGTGCTGAAGAATTGAGAGCAAAAGATTTATTTACCTCAATTTGGTTACCGGATAACTTTATGAATGCAGTTAAGAACAACGGTGATTGGTATTTATTCTGTCCTAACGATATTATCAAAGCAGGTATTAAACCATTACAAGATGCTTACGGTGATGAGTATGAATCAAACTACAACAAAGCGGTTGAACTTGGTTTAGGTAAGAAAGTGAAAGCTCAGACAATTTGGAATAAGATTATTGAATCTCAGGTTGAAACAGGAGTTCCTTACTTATGTTCTAAAGATAGTGCTAACAGAAAAACAAATCATCAAAACATTGGGGTTATTAAACAATCTAACCTATGTAATGAGATTTACCAATATACTGATGAAACCACTACAGCAATCTGTACGTTATCATCTATGGTGTTGAAAAACTTTATTATTAAAGGTGAGTTTGATTTTAAATTACTTTATAGTGAAGTTAGAAAGGTTGTAAGAGCACTTAACAAGGTTGTTGATATCAATAGTTATTCAACTGAACAAGGTAGAAAAGGTGGATTAGAACAAAGAGCGATTGCTATTGGAACTCAAGGTCTCGCTGACGTATTTTTCTTAATGGATTATATCTTCACATCTGAAGAGGCAAAACAATTAAACAAAGAGATTTTTGAAACTATCTACTTTGCGGCAATCACCGAGAGTATGGAATTATGTAAATCAGGTGAATACAAACCATACAAATTCTTTAAAGGGTCGCCAATGTCAAAAGGTACATTCCAATTTGATATGTGGGGGTTAGATTATGAAGGGTTAGGTAGAATGTGGGATTGGGACTCACTTAAATTAGATGTGACCAACCACGGGGTTTGTAACTCGTTATTCACAGCTCAAATGCCAGTTGCGTCTTCTGCTAAGATTACGGGTTCATTTGAAATGACAGAACCGGCTCACTCGGCATTATTTAATCGTCGTGTAGTTGGGGGAGAAATTTTAATTGTTAATAAATACTTAATTAACGATTTTGAAAAGTTAGGTGTTTGGTGTGAGGATTTAAAAAATGAGATTATTATGAATGAAGGTTCTGTTCAGAACATTAATTTTAACAATTATTTAGACACAGAAGACAAAAATTACAATAAAAAAGTTAAGAGAATAGAACATTTAATTCCAAAATATAAAACAATTTGGGAGATATCTCAAAGAGAATTAATTGATATGGCAGCAGACAGAGCACCATTTATTGACCAATCACAGTCAATGAATATCTATATGTCTGAACCAACATTGTCAAAAATTTCATCATCTCACTTCCATTCTTGGGGTAAAGGATTAAAAACTCTTTGTTATTATGTTAGAACAAAGGCGATATCAACCGGGGCTAAACACTTGGCAGTGGATATCTCAAAAGTAAATCAATCAAAACCAATTGAGAAACCAACTGTTGATTTAACACAAAAACCAACAGATACCGAATTTGAATGTTTCGGATGTGGTTCTTAATAAGAATATAAATCACGGCTTAGGTCGTGATTTTTTATTTTGGGGGGGTATTTATAAAAAATAATGACAACACTATATTTATAGATATGGCTAACGGAATTACATATGGTTTAACTTTTCCTTTCAGAGATTCTTTTAATGGAAAATATTTAGATTTATCTGATTATAATGACCAAGAAATAAGGTCAAACTTAATACATCTTTTATTAACAAGAAAGGGTAGTAGATATTACTTGCCAGATTTTGGAACTAGATTATATGAATTTATTTTTGAACCTTTAGATGGACCAACATTCTCAGAAATAGAATCTGAAATACGAGAATCGGCAGAAATTTATTTACCCGGTATCACAATTACTAATATTAGTATTTATGCCGCCTCTGATGGAGAAGAAGACAAGGGTAGTTATATTACCGACAATAATGAAAGGGTGTTTAGAGTACCAAATATTTCAAATAAAGAACATACCGCAAAAGTTAAAATTGATTACACCATAAATCAGGATGTATTTGATAGTAGTGACTTTGTAATTATTAATATATAAAAAATTATGGCAAATAAAAAAATTTCATATACAGTAAGAGATTTTCAATCAATTAGAACAGAGTTAATTAATTTTACAAAAACTTATTACCCTGACACGGTTCAAAATTTTAATGACGCTTCAGTTTTTTCTGTGTTATTAGATTTAAATGCTGCGGTGACTGATAATTTACAATTTAACATTGATAGAAGTATACAGGAAACTGTACTACAATATGCTCAACAAAAATCCTCAATTTATAATATTGCAAAAACATATGGTTTAAAAGTTCCGGGTATGAGACCCTCGGTTGCTTTAGTTGATTTTTCAATCACAGTTCCGGCATATGGTGATAAAGAGGATTTAAGATATTGTGGTGTACTCAGACGAGGTTCTCAAGTTAATGGTGCGGGACAAAATTTTGAAAATGTTAATGACATAGATTTTGCATCACCAATTAATAATGAAGGATTTCCTAATAGATTAAAAATACCAAATTTTGATTCTAATAATAAATTATTAAATTATACCATAACAAAAAGAGAAACTGTTGTAAATGGAATAACAAAAGTGTTTAAAAAAGTTGTTACACCAAACGATGTAAGACCTTTTTATGAATTATTTTTACCTGATAAAAATGTTTTAGGAGTAACTAGTGTTTTATTGAAAGATAGTACTCAATATACTAATATACCATCTGTACAGGAATTTTTAGGTAATCAAAATAGATGGTATGAAGTGGATTCTTTGGCAGAGGATAGAGTATTTGTAGAAGACCCAACAAAAGTTTCTGATTCACCAGGTATTAAATCAGGTAAATATTTACAAGTTACTGATAAATTTATTACTGAATTTACACCTGAAGGTTTTTTAAAAATGACTTTTGGTGGTGGTAATCAGTCGGCAGATGAACAATTGAGAGAATTTGCTAGAGACGGATATCAATTAAATTTGTATAAATATTCTAATAATTTAGCGTTAGGTAGTTCATTAAAGTCAAATACTACATTATTTATTCAGTACAGAGTTGGAGGTGGTGTTAATAGTAATATAGGTGTAAATAGTATTACTCAAATTGGTACGGTTTCATTTTTTGTGAACGGACCTTCAGATAGTGTTAATACTACTGTTGTAAACTCGTTGAGATGTACAAATGTGACTGCGGCTATTGGGGGTGCTAGTTACCCAACAACCGAGGAAGTTAGAAATTTAGTTTCATATAATTTTTCTGCTCAAAAAAGAGCGGTAACGGTAAATGATTATGAGTCAATAATTAGAACTATGCCATCTCAGTTTGGGGCTCCCGCAAAAGTGTCAATAACTGAAAATAATAATAAAATTATTGTTCAAATGTTATCTTATGATGAAACCGGTAAATTGACTGAGGTCATTTCAAATACCCTAAAAAATAACGTTGCAAATTATTTATCAAACTACCGTATGATAAATGATTATGTTTCAATACAAAGTGCTAATGTTATTGATTTAGGTTTAAATGTTGATGTTGTGTTAGATAATACTCAAAATCAAGGTACTGTCATATCACAAATTATTAATATTGTCTCAGAGTATTTTGACCCATCAAATAGAGGTTTAGGGGAAAATGTTAATATATCGGAATTACGAAGATTAATACAAAGTGAAAATGGTGTGATTTCATTATCTGACATTCAAGTCTTTAATAAAGTTGGTGGACAGTATTCATCATCTCAAACATCTCAAAGATATATTGACAGTACAACTTATCAGATAGGGTTAATTGATGATACTATCTTTGCAGAACCAAACCAAACTTATCAAATTAAATATTCAAATAAAGATATTAATATTAGAGTTAAAAATTTAAAAACTGTTAATTTTTCTTGATAATTTAATATTATAATCTATTTTTTTTAAATGGATTATATTACAGATATTTTAACTTTTATTAAAGGATATAATGGGACTTGGGCTCAATGTTTTGTTGCGGGGTTATACCTTAATTTTAGATTGGTTTGTTCTTTTATTATTTTTTTTATTTTTTTTAATAAATTCATGAAGACTAAAAAAATAACAAAATTTCAAATTTTTTTAGTAATAATGTGGGTCTCTTTTATTAGGAGTGATTTTAATGAATTTAAAGAAAGAAGAAAATTAGAAATAACGCAACATAAACAAGATTATTTCAATAAAAATACAAAAAATTTGGTAATTGTTGCTGAAGGTGCATTAAGCCCATTTGAAGACATTATAGGGTCAAACGAAGTACAGATTGATATATCTAACTCAAGGGATATGGATGGGTTAGGATTATTAGAAAGTAAAATTGAAACTGATGAAACAAGTGTTATTACATATGTGGGGACCAACAATTATAATTTAACTTCAGAAGAAATATTCACAACAATCAAATATTTTAGGTTATTTAACCCAACAGGTAAGGTTGTTATTATTGGTCATAGTATTGGTGGATATAATGTTGCTCAGGTGTTAGATAATCTAAATAAAGAGAACATTAAGGTTGATTTGACAATATTCTTAGATAGCGCAAATCAATTTTATAATAATTATGATTATCAAATTAAAGATAATGTTACTTATGCAATAAACTTTATGTCTGTCAAGTGGTCAGATAATATGTATTTTTATACAAACTCTGGAGGTAAAGTAACTTTATTCAAAAATAACAAAAATACTGAAGTTATTAATATTAATATTCCGAATACTACTCACACATCAATTGATAACACTGTGCACAATTATGTTATCAATATTGTTAATAATTTCATACAAAATAATTTACAACCTATTGATTTTGTAAAAAAATATAAATATAAAACATAATTTATTTTTTAAACTAATTAATTATCTTTTAAAAATAGTGTATAAACTATTTATTTAAAAAGATAAAAAATGTCAAAGTCGATTAGATTAAGAACTCAACCTGGTGTAGATAAGTCAATCAAAATATCAATTGACCAAGAGTTCGATTATTTAGAAATTCTATCCATAAAAATTTTACAAAGTGATATCTATACTAGACAATGTTCCGATTATGGAGTTGTTGTTGGTAGAGTCAGTGTCAATAACGGGTTTGGTCTCCCGAACGCTAAAGTGTCTATTTTTTTACCATTAGATAATTTAGACCAAAATAATCCAATTATTTCTGATTTATACCCATATAAAACATTATTAGATAATAATGATGAAGGGTATAGATATAATTTGTTACCTTATGTTAAATCATATAGTAATCATGTTCCGACCGGAACATTTTTCACTAGAAATGATGTTTTAACAAATCCAACTCTTATTGAAGTTTACGACAAATATTATAAATATAATGCCACAACAAATGAAAGTGGGGATTTTATGATATTTGGTGTACCTGTTGGTTCTCATACGATTGTAATGGATGTTGATTTATCAGATATTGGTGAATTTTCATTATCACCACAAGATTTAATTAGAATGGGGTTGGCAACTGAAGCTCAAGTTGCGGGTAATAAATTTAGGTCATCAAATAATTTACGTGAGTTACCTCAAATTATTAATTTAACAAAATCTATTGAAGTTGAGCCATTATGGGGTGAGGCTGAAATATGTAATTTGGGTATTACTAGAACAGATTTTGATTTGAGTAGTGAATCAAAAATTGATATTAGACCCACATCTATCTTTATGGGGTCCATTATCTCTGATTCAGGTACAAATGCTCTAAAATCTAGATGTAAACCAACAAATAAATCAGGACATCTATGTAGTTTAGTTGCTGGTCCGGGAGAAATTTTAGCAATCAGACAAACAATTCAACAAGACTCCACAGGATACCCAATTCTTGAAAGTTTGAGTTTAGAGTCTGGAGGTAAAGTTATAGATGAAAATGGTGCGTGGTTAATTGATGTTCCAATGAATATGGATTATTACACAACAAACGAGTTTGGTGAACTAATATTATCTAATGACCCTGAAATAGGTATCCCTACTAAAGCAAAATATCGATTTAAAATAAAATGGAATCAATCACCATCAATAACCGAACTTAATAAACGTGCAAATTATTTGGTGCCGAATATTAGGGAATATAATACTGGTAATATAGATGAATCTTATGCGTTTAGTTTAGATTGGGCGGATTATGGTACAAATCAAATGATTCAAGATGCTATAAATTGTGAAGATAAATTTTATTTGATGCAATATAATAAAGTTTATACTGTTTCAGGTTTTATTCATAATCATAGAAGGGGTGGTGGTACTGAAAGGTATATAGGTATTAAAAATATATTAGAAGAATCTTGTGAAACTGAAAATTACAAATTCCCAACAAATGATGCTAATTTTAGATTTGATATATTGTATATAATTTTTATGTTTTTCAGTATAATACTAACACCGGTATTTTTTGCGTTAATATTATTATTACACATTTTATATTTTGTTATTTGGATATTGAGACTTTTATATGTTCCAGCGTATATTGCTTTTACTTTTGCGGCTATTATTAATCAAGTAATATTGGCTATTGGAAGTATTCCATATGCTTTTGCTCAAATTGCAGGTCACCTAGCAATGATGGTACTTTATATAATTTTATTAATTGCATTAGGCTATATTTTAGCAAAATTGTGGGAAATAGATATGAAAGGGATAAAAGTCCCTATTTTAACTTATCCTGATTGTGGTCTTTGTGATTGTAAGCAAGGTGAACCAATTGTTGAAGAACCTGACGAGGATTCACCCCCTGAAGATGAAGAAGACAAATTAATACCTTGTGCCACAATATATTCGGACCCTAAACCTATTTCTCCTTTAAATAATGGATTAAGATTGGTACCGTTAGCGCAAATGGGTACTTGGAGACTACCTGTTTATAACGCTGAAACTAATCTGAATGGGTATACTAGTCAAGAAAGAACAATTCTTGCAAATAATTTTGCAGGTTATGCCTTTGATGGGACGCTTGGTTCATCAACAATTGGGGTACCTTATTTACAATCTGAGGTGATACAGGACCCATCTAATAGTGATATCATTAATAATTACGATTGGTTTACTAATGGATTACCTATTGCCGATAGAATTAACTTATTTAATGTTAAAGCAAAATATTTTAATGAAGGGTCAGGGACTAATTCTAATCCAGGTGGTGGTGTTAATATAATTTCAGTTAATTTCCAACCGACTCAAACAGGTACTCATTTTGATAACACTCTTGTAATTTATTGTGATAAAGGTAGTGGGACAAAATTAAAAGCGGGTCAAATGATATCATTTCAAAACCCATCATATACTAAAGACCCAAATTTATCCGGTGGTATAAAAAATATTTTTAATAATAAAGCAATCACGGGTACAACATTTACTGGAGCAACCACAGTTCAAGTTAATTATGCGTCACCCAACGGAACTAGTGGTAATATTCCTTCACCAATATATAATATTGTTCTGAGTGCAACATCAAAAACAACTTATCATAGATTCCCAATAGACATTGAATATTTTCAAGTTATTACCGCAATGACTTATAATCAATTTAGTGGGCAATGTGTGACGCAATTACAAAATTCTTTGAATCAAAAATACTTTTTTAATTCAACAAGATTTTTTAAATCATATAATAGAGACAGACAAAATAATTATAATTATTTTACTGGTTCTATAAATACTAGTTTATCATTACGTTCTATCCAATTTGTTAGAGATGCTACTCAAAACTATGTTGTGATATTAAATAGAGGTGTTGACCCTTATACATCTAAAATTGATATTGAATATGGGTTAGGAAAACTTTTTGGATATAATTTAGAAAGTGGTGTTACAATTAGAGGTTCTTACCGAATGAACATACCTATACAAGGTAAATTTTTAAATATTAGTCATCTTAGTTCTCATAGAATTCAGACAACATCACCACCTGGTTGGAATCCATTATCAAGTGCTAGTACTCAAAATTATGTAACAGGACCTACTTGGGTTGGAGGAAATTCCGTAACTGCGGGGAGTAATGTGGAAATAGACCGAGGTTATGCTAGATTCTTTCAATCCAACACTGTTGACCAACATTTGTATTTTAATTCATTTTCTTATTGTGATAATCAAAAAGAAACTTGGGAATTTGTTACGGGTTATACTAATGGTTTAACTGCAACAACTTGGACTCAAAAAACATCAAGATTTTCAGGGTTTAATTCAAATTTAATTAGTTATTATTCTAATTTAGATAGACGTTCTCTTGGTTATACACCCAGTTGTAATAATATAATACCTACAAGGGGAACTACATGGAACAATGATGATAGTCCTTCGTTGGGTCAATTTCCGCAAACACCACCACTATCTCCGAATGAGGCTGATGATAGTTTCCAAGGTTTACGTGTTTCGGGTAATAATAGGTTTACTACAAATTTCAGTGACTCTGTCCAGTCGGTGTTTAAGAAACATTGTAATGAAGGTGGTCAAGTTATCCCTTTCAGGGCAAATGTAACATTTATTGACCCTGTTCTTACACCATATGACGTAAACAATAATTCAGGATATATTCCAAGAGAAATTGTGGAAGGGTCATCATTATTAGGTATGACAATTCCAAACAACACAAATGCTTTAAATGGCCCAGAATTTGGACCTGCGGTTATTGTAAGCAATGTGACTTATAGTTGTATGTCCACAACCCCCTTTGAATCGTTTAATTGTTATTACTCACCAATTTATGCGACGACCGCTAACACAATGAATTTTACATTAGGTACTGTTGGGACAACATTTCCGGGAATGACAGAAAATCAAATTGTTATGAGGGGTGATAGATTACCAACTAGTACAAATGTTGAAGAATATTGTTGTAATGGGCGTGTACTACAAAAAAACAACAATTTTGCTATTTATCAGATACCTGAGAAGGGTGTTGTTGGTATAAATTCTCTTGCAGGTCCTGGTGGGGGTGTAGGTAATGGGGATTTAGATAGTGCAAGAGAGGATTTAGTTGGTTCACCAAATATAAACCAAGTGATTAATACTTTTACTTGTGAAGGTTCTGTTAATTTACAATGTTATGGATGTAATAAATCACCAGTTAATAGTACTATATTCGTAAGAGGAAGAGCGGACCCTTGTTTAGAATATAGAGGTGAAACAATATTTGAAAATGGGTGTTATGTTTTTATAACAACTATGTTCCTTTCTTTAGGTAGGGATTGGGTGTTGATGTTTGAGTGGGTAGCAAGAAATATGGTAATACTTGGTGCTTGTAGAAATGTGTTTTCACATAAATTTAATAATAATTGGGTAAATGGGGTTTTATACGCTTTCTCATTCAAAAATGAAATTGAGGGTTATACTTCACCAACCGCAACACCACCAAATTTTCCGATACCAAGATTTTGTAAGGATGTTATTAATTTTCATAATGATTCTAAAAATTTTTATTATAGATGTTCACCGTATGACTCTAGTTTAGGTGAATTTACTGCACCCTTGAAATATCCTACTACTATTATGGATTTGGGGCCAAGGTCTGAATATATACAGGAGTTAGTCATGTCAGATGAGTATGATGGGTATGTGGTTAATAGATTGGAATCAACAACATTTTCTCATGTTGATGAAATTCTTAATTTATTTATTGTCAGTAGATTTATGAATAATAATTTTTTGACAAATTTGTTGGGGGCATTTAACATAATCGCATATTTCCAAAATAACAGAAGCGGTAATCTTTCGGTTGATGCGGATTACGCTCAATTAATTTCAATTAATTCTGAATTAGGAGTTGCTCCGTTCCAATCATCAAATTATCCTGACGCTCCAACAGTAGTTGGTGCGGGTAATTTTGTTACAGGTATTCAATATAAAATATTATCCGTAGGAACAGCTTCTAACCCAACAGATTTTACACAAATTAATGCTCCTAATAATTCTATTAATACAACATTTATTGCTACAGGTCCCGGAGCGGGAACAGGAACCGCAAAAGTTAATCCGGAAATTCAAAACCCAATTTTCTTTGATTGTGATAATTCTTTGGGGATATTTTTTACATCAGATTTACAAATAAGAGATTATATTACACCAAAAAGAACTATTATAAATCCTTCAGGGACATCAGTAGGTAATTGTACGTTTAATAATTTTCCTGTGTATTCACAAGTCGTTCCATTATCTCAATGGCAAATTGGTGACCATAGTGGTGGTCGAGCAAGTATTTTTGGTGGAGAATCAAATGATTGGGATTATACTAATATATATACATCAAAATATCAATCATTAGATAGA
>Ga0181358_1001090_pt1 | contig 12496 bp, 7 predicted proteins | sample Fa13VDMM110SD_FD_130096 | JGI IMG/M metagenome (GOLD analysis project Ga0181358, IMG submission 130096) | Freshwater viral communities from Lake Michigan, USA - Fa13.VD.MM110.S.D | ecosystem: Environmental > Aquatic > Freshwater > Lake | place: USA: Michigan | collected 2013-09-24
CAATACCATTGAATGCTACTTGTGTGTAAGCATCTACAATCATTGATTTAAGTGGTGAATATCCATCTAATACTGAATCATCTATAATCATTCCACCAGGTCCATTTCCTATCAATGGGTTATTATTTTCATAATCCAATGGTGTATAGAATTTGTCTGCAGGTGTTGATATTGCCGAACAGTTTTGAATATATGGTGATGTTACAATATATGCATCTGGTGCATATGCAAAAAAGAATCCTTTTCTTGGGTCATCTAAATTATCAATCTCACAACCTTCTAATCTCAATCCCCAACAATATGTACCATTATTCATTAAGAATAAGTTTTCCGTTTTTGTTCCAGTTGTAGGACGGATTACAACACTTCTCAAATCATCTCCTAATATAGAAACGTTTGAAGGAACTGTAATTGGTGCTTCCTCTACATAGTATCCACTTTTTACTTGAACACTTTGTCTATAAACAGGAAGACCAGGATTTGCTGCTAATGAAGCAGATGCTGCATTTATTGCGGCTTTTATTGTTCTAAATGATGTGTTTAATGTTTTACCATCGTTTGTATCAGCACCATCTTCACTTACATAAAATACTTTTTCGGTTACTCCTACATCAGTTAATCCTGCGCCAGAACCACTTATAGCAGTTGCTATTAAAGTTCCACCAACAGTTAAACTATCTCTTAAACTAACTGAACCGGTAACTGAAAGCGATCCTGTTATTAAAACTGAACCTGTGAATTGGTGTTTATCATCACCTGTATCTCCAAATTTTGTAGAACCCGAAGTATATAAAACAGATGCTGAAACTATTGTTGTATGATATTCGTTTGCAGTTATTATTCCACTTACATTCAAAGAACCCGTAATTATTTGGTCACCTCTAAATGTATTTGAACCAGTTGATGCAATTTTATCAATATTTGTTGTTTGCAATACATCAATCTGAACTGAACCTGAAACTAATGTAGGTTTTTGCCCAATGTTTGAATACAATACATTTGATGCCGAAACTGCTGTCAATGAGTGTGATGCAGAAATTGGAGTTCCATTTTCCCAAACACCACTATTATAAACTAATGCCTGCCCGTTTACTGGTCCGGAAATGTTTACATCATAAATTCCATCCAAAGTTAAACTTACAACTGATGAACCACCTGATGAACCTGCGGTATTTCTAAATGTACCGGCTTGTATAAAAATATTATTATTAGTATTTGATAAATTTGTAGTGTTACCTTTTAATGCAATATAACCAACAAATACTAATGATTTTGCAGTAAATTCTGCTTCTGTAAATGGTTCGGTTGTTAAATATTGTAATGCATTTAATAGGGTTGTATAAGTACCATACTGGCCATAATATACAACAGTTTTACCTGTTATTGGATTAAAAAATACTCTTTGAATTTGCCACTCATTGGTATTCATTGAAACTAATGTACCCGTTCCATTATCCCACTTTGTTGAATCAATTTCTGTGTAAAAACTACTAGAATTATTATCTAAAATAGTTGTAGAGCCACTTCTATATGCTCTACTTATTGAAGCGGTTGGAAATGCAGATGATACATAAGAACTTGGGTTATTTGGATCTTGTGGGTAAAATCCTCCTAAATTATAAGTTTCACCACTACCAATAGAAATTTGCATACTACCTGTAACAGCGTCAAGAGTTAGTCCGTTTATTTTAATAGGACCAAATGCTCTAATAAAAGTATTTTGTTGTTGGTCACTATTGTAAGTAGTTTGAACGTTACTATCTGCAGTTGTTATCGCTGTATAGTTAGCATGTGTTATTCTACCTAATGGAATTGCTTGTGCGTATTGGTTTGTTGTAAAATATGTTGGTTGTTGATGTATTGTCCCACTATCATCAACATAGATGTATGTATTTTGTGATGATGTTAAATATGTTGCTATTTGCGAATAGTTCGGCCATTCAACATATATAAAATTCGAAGAACCTTGTGATCCAGTATTTGCATTTAATGAATTTACAATAGCAGAACCTTTACTTACATTAATCGTTGTTCCACTATAACTTACTATACCACCATATAATAAACCTGTACTTATTCCACCTTCTAACCATTTTAATTTAACAAGATTATTGTTTTGTCTATAATATAAATCAAATCCCTGACTTGTATTTGAAGCTGATGTAAATAAAAATGATGATGAAATATTTTGTGAACCTGGATCTATTGTTGAATCAAATCTTAATGAACCTTTGATTGTAGATGAACCGGAAATATTTAGAGAACCCGTAATATTAACTGAGCCAGTAAATGTATGTGTATCATCAATTGTATTACCAAATGCAGTTGAACCACTTGCGTATTCAACAGTCATATTAGTTACTGATGAACTAAGTATATATTCTTGTGCAGTTAAACTACCACTAATTACAACATTACCATTAATAGTTTGATTACCTATAAATGTATTTGAACCTGTTGTTGCATAACTTCCTGTTTTTGAAATAAGTGATGAAGTTATATTTTCTAAAGTATTCCACTTACTATCAATGGATGCGGTATAGCTTCCTAATGTATTAAATTTTGTATCAATCGATGCGGTATAGCTTCCTAATGTATTAAATTTTGTATCTACTGATGCAGTATATGTTCCTAATGTACTAAATTTAGTATCAATAGAACCAGTATAAGTTGCTAATGTAGAATTTTTTGTATTTTCAGATGAAGTGAATGAGTTAATATTAGAAATACTAATGTCAACACTTGCCGATTTTGTTTGTAAATTACTTAACCTACTATCTACTGAAGTTGAATAAGATGTTACATTTCCAATTCCTGAAATAGAACCACTAATTGTATTATTTACAAACAAAGAACCGGTTATAGTTTCATCTCCTACAATATTTAAGCTTCCACTAACTTTTAATGAACCTGTCACATTTGTTGTACCTATAAATGTTATTTCACCCGTTGTATATACTGCATCAACAATGTTAATAGTACCAACCATACCACCATGAAATTGACAAATATAATATAATGTAGATGGTGCATTATTTGCTACTACAAAAGTTATTGTACCACTTTGAGTTCCATTATTTGTTACACCATCATTGTATTGGTTGTCAGTACCAGTAGTTGCAGCGGTTTTTATCCAAAATGGGTGGCCACTTGCATTTACATTAAGTGTATAAGTAACACCTCTAACTAAAGTTAATGTTGGATTGGAATCCCCACCTATTATGTAATTAGATGCACCATTAGCTGATACACTATATACAGTTCGTATGGATTCAATTGAAACCGGAATGTTATTTGCTGATACAATTAAACTACCCGTTTGAATTGTATTCCCTCTCATTTGTAATGAGCCTGTAATTATTACATTACCAATAGTATTTAATGACCCACTATTTTGTGCGTTTGTAGTGAATATTTCTTGAACAGTTTCAACAGCTGATGCAGACCTTTCAAAATAAATCTTACCATCTACGGTGTTTATTGCTAATTCTCCTAAATCTAATTGTGCAGTAGTTGGTCTATTTCCTACTACGGCACTCCTACGCAACTTAATTGTTTGAGCCATATCTATGGTACTATTTTAAACGGTATATACAAAAAAGACTTATATAAGTCTCTTATAAATATAAAAGGATTAATGTTTCCACTAATCCTTTTCAATTTAATTTTTTTATTGCTATTTTTTAATATCCACCACCATCAATCATAGATGAGAATTCTAATTTTCCATCGGATGTTCTATATCCTAAAATTCCGGTTAATACATTTGTAGTAGCTGTAGTCGATACATATCCCAATTCATTTGAAGAATTTCTAAATAAAATTGCTGATGAATTTGTATTTGCATCAGTTCCACCTACATCTGCTAATGTTACCTTTCCTTTAATATATGTTTGACCAGAAGAACCGGTTACTACTAAAGCATCGGTATAATAAGATAATATAGTTCCGTTTTCAGTTAAATACGAATCACCTATCGAACCTGGCCCCGTAGCTTTTGGAATTGTATTTAATGTTATTGCAGTTTCAGAACCCTGAGTTCCATATGTAGTTGAAATTACTCTTCCACTTACTGAACCTCCTGTTGAACCAGAAACTAATACCCAATAATCGTTTACTGAATCCCAAAGTATAGATGCGGATGTGTTATTAGAACCACTATCCATAACCTCAATACCTGCATATCTTAAAAAAGGATTATAAGCATTTAATCTAATAATATTGTCATCTAATTGAATTATAGATGCAGAAATATTTACAATTGAAGAACTACCTAATACCGTAAAATTTCCTACGATTGTCGTTGAACCAGAAACGTATAAATTCTTTCCAATACCAACACCGCCTGATACAATCAATGCACCATCGTTCCATGTTGTATTTTGAGTTGTATTTATTATAGTTGTAATACCACCAACATTTAAATCGTTGGTTGCTGTTAAAACTGAAAACGTTACATTGTTTTGAGTACCTAAAGATTGTATTGAACCACTTCCTTGTAAGAATACTAAACTTGCACTCACCGATGCACTAAATGCATTCATAGATGAAGTATAGTTGGAAATAATTATATCTTTTCCTTCTTGAGATGCACTAAATACATTTAAAGATGCCGTACTTTCCTCTATTCTAGCTAATCTCGATGATATTACACTTGTCCCACTACCAATTTGAGATGATAAAGTTCTACCTACATATTGATATCCTGAAATGTATACATACTTTGTTGTTGCTGGTGCAGTTGTGTTTGTAGTAAATTGTAATACACCTGTTTTATAATCAAATGTGTAATCATTAGTAGAAACTTGGTCACCTGCTACAACACCCCCTACTGTACTTGATGTTGATACAAATACCTTAACACCATAACCAGGAGTTGCATCTTCTGCGTTTGCATTTGCTAAAGCTACTACTGAATATTTTGGAGATACAAAATTAGTTTGTTGATTACCATCTATTAACTGAGCTCCAATACCTGCTGATGATGAAGCGTTAGATAATAAAAACCATACTTCATTTTTTGAACCTGAAACTAAATCTGAACGAGTTAATCCTGCTCTATGGTAATATTTTACAATAGGTAGGCCGTCAACCGAATAAATAGAACCACTTTGAGCACTTCCACTAAAAGGTAAACTACTAGATGGAATAAGAGCTTGGTCAATATATACTTCATTAGCATTTATATCTAAGGTAGAAGTAAATGCCTCTTGTCCATCTGTAAAGGCGTCGTGAGTATATCTTCTACTTTGTAGTAACCTTGCTGATTTGAATGTGTTATTTATTGCCATTTTATCTCTTTATCTCTTAATTATTAACTAAATGTTGTTGTAATTGATGTAACCGGTGTTGGGTCTCCTTTGTATCTTACTATTACATATACTTCATCATATGTTGCGTTTAATATCATACCATCACCATTTCTTAAAGGTATTGTGTAAGTTGTTGATGATAATGAACCTCCGGTATTACCATATTGTTGGAATGTAGAACCAAATGGATTTTGTCCGTCCGAATTTGCCGTTTTACTTGTAACAAAGTTATCCAATAAGTTAGATGGGTCAAATAATCGTGCATTACCTGCTCCATATACTCCTGTTGCTGATGATTCAAATAAGATTAATACACCTACTGAATCATTTGTTGTTGTTCCCCAATTTACTAATGTTTTTCCTAAATTTAATGTCATTGAAGTTTTTGTACCCGATGTTGTAAATTTACGAACATAATATTTGTAAGTTTTAGAAGTATCAGAATCACCTAACCAATATCCATAAGCACCACCTGGTTTTACTAAATATCCAGGTTTAACTTGTAAATCATTTCCACTTGTGTATGTATATAATCCAAATGTAGTTGTTGCAGCAGTACCATTAAATGCCAAAATATTATCTGCTAATTGAATTCTATAAGTTTCACCTGTAAATGATTCAACCAATGCTGTTCCAGTATCTGCGCCTTGTGTTCTTGTAAAGTATGCTAATGAACCACTACCTACGGGCTGTCCAAACTCTCCTGCTGTATGATAATTAAATGTATTTGTTTTTGTTACTGCCGTACCATTATTATAGTTTTGTCCGTTTACCGTTGCAGTCCAAGTTAATGGAGTGTTTGATGATTGACCTATATTTGTAATATTTGCCGTACCACCAAATGTATATAATCCGTTTAATCTAACTATATCCGTTTCAAATGGAATTGTAGAAGTTGTTCTAACTGTTGTATTTGTAGTATCAAAAACACCATTTGCAGTTGATATTGTTCCTCCCGATGTTGCAACTGAGTTTACACCCGATGTTGCTGCTACACCAGTACCACTTAATGCAATTGAACCAACTGTTCCGTTATAGAATAGTGGGTTAAATAAATTTGTTACTGATGATGATATAGTATAAGTCGAAGTTAATAAATAAGGTGCTCCACTCAATGAACGAGATGTTGCTGATAGATTAACTAATGTTGTACTACCTGTTAGTGATGTTTGAACAGGAACGTTTGTTGCTATTTGAGTTAATGGTGCGTAGAATATTTCCGTACTCGTTGTTATAGGTGCGGAATATGGTGATGAACCACTTGCTATCAATAAAGATGCTGATATATGATAGTATCCAGAAACATTTGGTGTGGATGTAGAACCTGTTACATATAATGATTGAGTAAATGCGTTTGCAAATTTACCATCTTGATATGCCGGAGGAATTACATTTGGATTAACAGTTAATATTTTTGCTAACTTAACACCTGCGGTAGTTCCAGCTCCTGTTTGAGTTATGATTGCTTGAGATGAAGAAGCTACAGTTAATGTTTTTGTACTATTATCCATAAATCGGTGCGTAAACGAACCGGATAATTTTAAGTTTGTTGGATTACCACTACTTAATTGACCTAACCCAAATAATTCAGTATCTGCTGATGATGTTACTATCGTTGTACCAGCTGCTACTGATGTATAGTTTCTTGCGTAAGTTGAATCAGTATAAATTGGAGTAATACTACTAAAGATAGTCGAACCTGCAGTTGCAAATCCTTTTTCTTGTAAATAAGTAACAGTCGTATTCGATGTACTTTGAGGAATTCTACCTGTTAATGCATTACCGGTTGTTGTGCTAGTTGCGTTTGCTGTTACTGAACCTAATGTTTTTGTATTCGGAGATGCATCTGGTGCCGATGCAGATAATAGACCTGCAACGAATCTTAAAATTTCAGAAACATCCGTATTTTGTGTAAAGTTGTTAAAATATGATCCCACTAGATTTGATTGCCATTGATTTGAGGTTGGTACACCCACATTTATGTTCTCTGAGTGAATTGATTGAGATACTGATAATGCGTATTTATTAGATACTACACCATCTGGAGAGTTCAATAATCCTGTTGTAGAACCTGTTATTTCAATATTGTTTGTAGTTGCAAAAACAGATCCCGTTTGCTTAAATATTTTATCTACAAAAAGAGATGAACTTAATTCACCAATAGATGATGAAACAAATGGGTAGTTTGCTAATTGAATTTCAGCTCCTTTAACACCAGCTGACCAATAATCATTTGTTGAATCCCATATAATTGAACCAGTAGATGTATTTGCTCCGGTTGGGTCTTTTACATGTAATCCACCATTTGCTAAACTATTACCATTTAATTCTAATATATTATCTCCTAATTGAATAGTTGATGCTGCTACATTTACAATTGAAGAACTTCCTAAAATTGTAAGGTTACCTGCAATTGTTGCCGAACCACTAACATATAAATTTTTACCAATACCAACCCCACCACTAACGATTAATGCTCCATCACTCCATGTAGTATTTTGTGTTGAATTTCCAATGGTTGTAATACCACTTACTTCTACATTACCTGCAGTTTCTAATTTTATTTTTTCAACACCATTAATAGTATCAATTGTAATATAAGGATTTGAACCTTCTTTAACACTTAATGCACTTGCTGTATTATCTTTAACTTTAATATCAGTTGAAGTAAAAGATGTATCAATTGTTCCACCACTTATTATTAAATTATTTGTAAGTGATACATTTCCCTCATTAAAATTTGCAGTACCTTTAACTAATACTGAAGCTGAAATTTGAACTACATCTACTGAACTATTATCTCCTAAAAATGTAGAACCAGAAACTATTAAGTTATCAGTTAATTGTACTGCCCCACTTACATATATTGAACCTGTTTGAACAGTAGAACCTGATATGTTTACTGATGCAGTTACATTTAATAAATCCGTAATATCGTTTCCTATGAAAGTAGAACCCGAAACAGTTAAATTATCTTTTATTCTAACATTTCCTGCATCAAAACTAGTCGAACCAGAAAGTGTTAACGAACCTGTTATTTTTATTAAGTCTGATATATTATTTCCTAATGATGTAGAACCTGATACTGTTAAATTATCATTTATTCTAACATCTCCTGAATTAAAATTGGATGTACCTGAAACAAATAAAGATGCACTAACCGTTAAAGTTTGTCCACCTCCTGTTGCACCATATGTAGAAGAACCACTTACTACTAAAGAGGAAACGATTTGAACCGTATCCAATTTCATAGTAACTGCCTTTAAATCATCTATAAATGCAGTACCACTAATGTGTAAGTTTTTCCAATTTTGTGTTGGAGCACCTAAATTAAATTGATTATCTAATTCAGGTAAAATTGATGAACTTACTTCACCACCAAATACGATTAAATCGGAATTTTGATTACCAATATTAATATTACCACCTAAAACAATGTTTCCACTAATATTTGCATTACCACTCAATGATAAATTTGATGCAGTTATATCTCCACTTGCAGAAATGTTTCCTTTTGCTTCAATACTTCCTGTTACTTGAATCGAACCATTAACTGATGATAGAGTAATTTTATCAATACTTCTACCTTCTAAGTTACCTGTTAAATCTATATTAGAATTACCTGCATTATTTAATATGTAAAGTGTTTGGTCACCAGTAGAATAAAACGGAGTACCATCTAATGCAGTACCATGTGAAATACTACTATACGTTGGTGCCGATGTACCTGTGTAAATTTTTGATACTGCTCTATAAGTTCCGCCATCGCTTTCACCTATAAAAACGTATGGGCCATTCATTACACCATCAACCGATCCTGTTGCAACTATTAATTCTGCTATTCTAGCTGATATATCTTTAACTTGAGATATACTACCTCTACGATGTTTTATGATTTGAGCCATATTGTACTTTAATTGATATAGGTTATTCTAATCTATAAATATCTTTTTTTAATATAAAAATTATTATTTTGTTCAAATTAAAAAAACTCGCCCAAATCAATAACTCCTGGTAATTGTGCAACAGTATTTTCAATATTTGATGTTGTTCCTAACGTTCCTATTCTTTGAACAAAGATTGATGCCGAAACTGCTGTTCTATTAATATTATCTATACTCATAGTTACATAATTATCAACAACAGCCATAGCTCCACTTACAATTACTGAATACTGATCATCCGTTCTTGCTCTAAAAGTGGAAACACCATCTACTGTCAAATTACCTCGTAAATCAATTGCACCTGTTATTGGGCTATTGAAATTTGAAAAATCTATTTGTTTGGATTGAATTAATTCTGCCATGTGTACTCTTTATATCTTATTTATTATAAATATTGAATATATTATATTACTAAAAACTTACCTTTTACATAAATATTTGCTCTAGCTTTATTATCAGAATTAATTCCAATAAATTCATTTATTATTAAATTAACACCTGTTTCTAAATGTTCTATTGTTATATTTGCTGAAACTTTTACCCCATTAAGATATACATCAAAGTTTGAATTATTTATTTCAGTTGCAGCTTGTAAATATACGTTATTGAAAATAAGTTTAATTCTTGTATCATCTAATATTTCAATTACATCAGGTTGTCTAAATACTGAATTTGCTGTTATATCAAGTATATTTCTTCTAAATCCTAATACTAAATCCTTTTCAGATTTATTTATTTTTGTAGGATTTGTATTTACTTTTGTTTTATTGTTAAATGTAGTTTTAACTCTTGAATCAAATGAAGATTCGTAATCGTAATTTTTAGATGTGTTTAATTCTAAAGAAGCCAATAAAGAACCAGTTAAATTTGTTATATCATCCCTACCATCTAATAATGCCAATGATGCTGATTGAGCTAAGTAATCACTAACTAATTTATTAGCAAAAGTAGCTCCATCTAATTTAGTAATATTAGTTTTGGGTACAACCTTTGTTATTTTTTTTGTATTTGAATTAAATACTTTCATTATCCTCTATATTGTACATCTGCTGATAAATATATTTTATCATCATTATTTAAAACGTATGGGAATTGTTGTTTTATAAAATTAAGATTAATACCATCTCCAAGTTCTTTAATTTCATAATCATCTGGACTTATAACGATTCCATTTATATAAACTAAAATTCTATTTTCATTTTTTAGTCTTTCTATATCTCTCAAATATTCTTTAAAAAACCAATGATTTGCAACAAATATATAATACTGCCCCGTTGTTTCTTTGTAAGTACATTGAGCCTGCTTATTGGTATTATAAGTGTTTACTATATCTAAAAACGAATTTTTCATTATAAATTTATGAATTTTCCAATTATCGCAACTTCATCGGTAGTTGTTACAGCAAATGGAAGCGTAAAATTAAATGTAATAGTATTTGTTGTTATAGTTTTTGTAAATGCTCCAACTTCTTCATAATATCTAACACCATTTATATATAATCTAATATTATCATTATTATTAACAGTCGATGTTAATATAGATGGTACTGGTATAGTTTGTATACTAGTAAATGTAATAGTATTATTTGTAGCCGGTTTTTGTGTTTTACTATTATTTAAACTCAACCAATCAATTACATCTTTGTTATCATAGTATGGAGAAGGGGTTGTAAGTAATCCTTCTAATCTACCATTTCCAGTCATATCCACTTCAGTTGCAAAAACAACTCTCTTTGTTGAAAATGATTTCTTTGTAGTTGATTCTCCATCGAATTTTTCTGGCAATAAATAAGCTTTTACATTTAATGTAAATTCTACTCTATTAATTCTTTCAGTTCCTTCTCCTACTTCATTTATTACATTATAATCTGCTATTGTTGTTCTAAATTTAAATTTCTTTTTATCTCCCCAATATTCAGATGAGAATGTTAAATGTTCAATTACTTTATTAAGATGTTCTGTAAAAGATGTCCAAGCCATACACTCATAATTAACTTCTACATAATCAGGCATTGTTATGTTATATAATTCATATGATGGTTTAGTATTTCCTAAAATAGTAAATCTATCGTATCTATTACTTTTATTCCATTTCGTTACAGTAGAATATGATAAATGCCTATTTAACATTGCCATTGTTTCATCTTTTGCAATAGATGTTCTTCTAATCATCATCAAAGGTAATTGAATCTTACCTTTTATATCTCTATAAACCCCTTCTCTTCTTGCTCCATTCCATCTTTCCGAATTACCATAGATTACAGGTATTTTTACAACGTTACCATCTCCTTCTGTTATAGTAGGTAATACAACATCTTCTAAATAAGACATCATAGCGTAATCAATATCAAAAAGTGTTATTGATTGTTTTACATCATTCTTTTCAGATTTAATTTGATTTCCTCTATTTAATTCTTCTCTAATTACGTTTTTAGCCATTATTTATTTATTTTACTCTCTCCTCTATGTTTAAATCAGATTTTCTCGTCATAAATGCAGTACATACAATACTATAATTATTAGATGGTTGGCCTCCAATAAATTGAACTTCATTTGTATTATCAATTTCATAATACGATTGGTCAAAAAGAATAATATCTCCAATTTCTGGATATATTCCTTTTTCTTCACACATTAATTTATCTAATTTAAATGTAATATTTTGTGAATTATCAGGACCAAATCCTTCATATACTACATTTTCTGCTTCTTTATCAATTAAACAATACATTTCAACACCAGGGTACCAAGTTTTATTTATGGATTCTCCATAAATGTTTACTTTACTATCATAGATGTTAACTTTAAATAAAACAATAGCAGTTTGAATGACTGTGTCAACCAATTCTCTTGCTACACTTCTAAAAAAATTCACATCTCTATCTGAAATAAATTTTGGCATATTATCCTACATATAATTTTAATGGAATTTTTCTTAACATATCTTGATGATAATCAGATTCGTTTTTTCTTATTTCAAATTGATTTTTTCTTCCCAATTCTTCTAAATTTTCTCTTAATTGAGTAATCAACGAATCTTTTTCAACTTGTGCTTCTGCCCTCAATGCTGCTCCATCTAAACTAATTTCTCCATCTGGAATTGGAACTGAACTATATTTTTCTCTAATTGCACCTAATAATTCTTTAGCAAGTGCAAGTGTATATTTTCTAATCCATTGTTTACCAACATCATTTATAAATGAATATTGAATGAAATCATATGGAATATCTGAATAATCTG
>Ga0181358_1001091_pt1 | contig 12486 bp, 5 predicted proteins | sample Fa13VDMM110SD_FD_130096 | JGI IMG/M metagenome (GOLD analysis project Ga0181358, IMG submission 130096) | Freshwater viral communities from Lake Michigan, USA - Fa13.VD.MM110.S.D | ecosystem: Environmental > Aquatic > Freshwater > Lake | place: USA: Michigan | collected 2013-09-24
AAGCTGTTCGAGGTTCACAATTGGAACTTCTCGCTCGTCAAGTCTCAACTCGCCGCAGTGAGCCCGACCCCAGACGGTTGGGACTATGGCTTCACCAAGCCTGCGAAGTGCAAGCGCATCCTCAAGGTAGCGTCTGTCTCCACACCGACCGCCGGCCAGATCGATTATCTGGATTTCGGCGGTCGCATCCTGACGGATTCCGAGACTACATGGCTGGACTATGTCGATGGCGAGAAGATCGACAGTCCAGGCATGTGGCCGGAAGTATTTGCCGGTGCTCTTGCAGCTCAACTGGCGTGGAAGGTCTGCCCGGTCATCGGCTCGAGCGACACCAAGAAGGAAGAACTGCGCAAGACGATGCTGCGCAACCTCACTCAGGCGAAGCTGTGGGACGCCCAGCAGAATCCGCCATTCGTAATCCCTCCGGGCGAGTACGAGAAAGCGCGCTACGGTTTCTCGCGGCGCTACAATGGGTAAGCAAAATTTAACAGTGCTTGCGCTCAACGGTGGCGAGGCTGACAAGCAGACGCTGGCGCGGGCTGATCTCGACATCTACTCCCGCCTCGCTGAGACGATGGAGAACTGTTTCCCGTACACGAACGGGGGCATGTCGAAGGTTCCCGGCTCCAAGTTCCTCGACGATGTGACGGCGCTGGCGCAGATCACGGACGAGGGCGGCACGGTTATCCTCGAGGAAGATGGCACGACGGAGATTGTCACGGAGGGCGAGAGCCTAGGCATCCTGCGTCCGTTCGTTCGTTCGCGGGAGATTTCCTATGCGCTCGAGCTATCGGCAAACCAGATGCGGTTCGTTGACAATGCGACGGCGACGTATGTGACCATCACTGGCGCGCAAGCCACGATCGGCGCGTTCTCGGATCAATCTGCGGCTCCGTCGTCAGGCGGCGCGGCCCCGATCACGGGCGGCACCAGCGATGTGGCTGACCCGTTCTACGTGGACATCAATTTCACCGGGTTCGGCTACTTTGGGTATGGTTCGTAATGGGCATATCGGTATCAGGGGCCGACGTTGCCTTCACGACCACGGCAGGCAGCGAGGCGATTGCACGCTCGGCTGTGACATCGTCAGCGCCCACATCAGAGGTTACGTTCTCGTTCGAGATTACACGCAGGCCGCTGAAGATGCGGGCAGGGACGAGCGCGGGCGGGCAGGAGATATTCACTGACCTGACGCTTTACCCCGGCCAGCATCTCATCACGTTCACGCCTGGCGTCTCGCCCTATTACGTCGAGTTCCGCCTGCCAGACATCGGCTATGTCGGTGCGGCAGAGGGCAAGTCTAACCTGCTCGGGTTCACGACCCTCGGGGCTGGCGACCTGACGCTGGCAACGCCGTGGCAGGAGGACACGCTGCGGTCCCTGCGGATGGAGCAGAGCTTCGACGTTGCATGGATCACGACCAAGGGCGTGCAGACGCGGGTGCTTGAGCGGCGCGGGGATAAATCGTGGAGCCTTCGCAAGTACCAGCCTGAGAATGGGCCGTTCTCCAACCTCAACATCACGACCTCGACGATGACTTGCAGCACCAATACCGGCGCTGGGACGCTCACGGCATCATCTCCGATCTTCAGGGCCACCCATGCTGGCGCGCTGATGAAGATCACCCATCAGGGCCAGTACATCACGGCATCGATCGACGCTCTGGACGAGTATTCGACAAGCGCCAAGGTCACGGGCGCAACCACCAACCGCAACCTCCAGCTTACCATCACGGGCGTGTTCACTGGAACGCTGGTGCTTCAGCGCAGTATCGGCTCCGAACTCAACTGGGTGACGTACCAGACGCACACGGGAACGACCGACACGACCTACAACGACGCGCTCGACAACCAGATCATCTACTACCGGGTGCTGGCGACGGCATGGACGAGCGGCACGGCCACGGTTGTGCTCCAGCACGCCAACGGATCGACGGACGGGATCGTTCGGATCTTCAGCGTCGAGGCGGATAACTCAGCGACGGTCGATGTGCTGACGCCGGTGGGCAAGACGACGGCGACGACGGACTGGGCGTTCTCGGCCTGGTCGGATGCTTCGGGCTGGCCCGCGGCCATTGCCCTGTCAGATGGCAGGCTGTGGGCGGGCAGGGACGATCGCTTCTGGGCGTCCGACTCGGATGACTTCGAAAGCTTTGAGATCGGAGCGGATGACGCCAATGCATTCACGCGCCGGGTCACGGGCGGCTGGGGTTCGGTTCGCTCCATGCTGGGCGTGGACAAGATGGTCATCTGCATGGACGCACGCGAGGCCGAGGTCTCGTCCAACACGCAGGACGACATCCTGACGCCGACCAATGCGGCTTCAAGGCCAAGGTCACGGCGCGGTTCGGCTGATGCGCAGGCAATTGCGGTGGATGCCGATGCGGCGTTCATTGACCGTTCGACCCGCAAGCTGTTCCGCATGGTCTCGGACGGCAACAAGTATGAACTCAACGAGCTGACCCGGCTGCACCGGACGGTCGCCGGCGACGAGGGATCAGCGGACGGCTTTCTGGAGTGTGCGGTACAGTACAATCCAGAGCCGAGGATATGGCTCCCGTGCGACGATGGCCGGATGGCTGTGCTGCTGTATGAGCCGATCGAGGGCGTGGTCGCGTGGTGCAGGCTGGTGGATACCGGGGCGTACTACGAAAGCGTCTGCTGCCTTCCTGGTGACGTTGAGGACAGTGTTTATTTCATCGTGCGTCGGACAGTGAACGGATCGACGGTAAGGCATGTCGAGAAGCTTGCCGCCGAGGCGTGGGAAGACATGGAGGATGTCTGGCGCCTGCGTGGTGCGGTTGTGTATTCCGGGGCTGCGACGACGGCCATCAGCGGGCTCACCCATCTCGAGGGCCGGACGGTCTATTCGTGGACCGATGGCTATCAGCAGGGTCCGTACACGGTCGCAAGCGGGGCCATCACGCTGGACTATGCAGCGGCCTATGCAATCACGGGCCTGCTCTATGAGGGCAAGTACAAGTCGCCGCGGGTGATGGGCGGGGCGTCGATGGGTACGGCGATGACGCAGGACCGGAAGGTCACCCGCATCGGGCTCCTGCCTTATCGGACAGCGCCGGGCGCCCTGAAGTGGGGCCGAGACTTCACCAACATGGAAACGATCAAGGGCGATGACCCTGTGACGTTTGATGCGGCGATGGTCGAGATTACGGACGACATCAACAAGCCGTTCGCGGGCGCGACGAGCAAGGACCCGCGTGTCTGCCTGTCGATGCCGACAGCGGGGCCTGCAACTGTTCTGGGGCTGGTCCCTCACCTGGAGACGAACGAGAAGTCTGCGTGATCTGGCGTGAGAACCTCGATGTGTCCCACTTCATTGAGTGGGGGGTGGAGGAGTATCCGCATCCCAGCCGGTTCTTCGGGTTCGTGCTGCGGCGGGATGGTGAACTGGTCGCGCTTGCGCTGATCTGGGTTGACGAGAACGAGAAGTGGTGGGGCAATTTCGCGATGCGCCCCGGCTGTCCTGCGAGCGTCCATGCGACGACGCTGGATATGTTCAGGCGCATGGATGATGCGGGTGTCCCTGCCATCCACGCTGATTGCAACTATGACATCCCGAGGGCTGAAGCCTGGCTGTTGAGGCTGGGGTTCGTGCCGGTGGATGACGAGAAGAAGGAATGGCGGCGTGAGCTTTATTCTACAGGCCGTAGGTATCGGGGCATCGCACAAGGCGGGTATGGCTGCGGCGAAGGCGGCGACCAATGCGGGCCAGGCGGCGCTGGTCTCGGGCATGGGCGAGGCCAAGCAGCTTGAGACGCAGGCCGCGCGTGAAGTTGCGGTCGGCACCTATAACGCGGACATCATCAACCAGCGTGCCAAGCAGATCCTGTCGTCCCAGCGTGCGGCGGCTGCTGCCGGCGGCGGTGACACAACGGACGCCACGGTTCAGGCCATCACGGACGAGACGATCAAGAGCGCCAGCGTCGAGAAGCTGATGCAGATGGCGAACGCCGAGGACAAGGCGCGTCAGCTCCGGTTTGAAGCGAGCACGAGGCGGTACGCGGGCGCGACGGGTCTGCAACAGGGACGACTGAAAGCGAGCGCTCAGAAAACTGCAACGTGGGGGCAGACGATATTGTCCACGGAAAAGCTGGGTTCAGATATCGCGTCAAAAGTGTTCATGATGTCTGGCTAAGTCTTGCAGACCACTTCGATCGATCTGTTCTCGGTGGATGTCCCGTCTGGGCCTGTTCGCGTCGTGATCGAGCGGTTTATTTCGGTGTAGTCCCCGCCGCAAAGTGCTCGTGCCTTTTCATGGCAAGTGGCGATGGTCATCAGCATCCCACCGCAGCGGATCAGCGAGGCTGATTTTCCGTCAGGCGTGACGAAGCTATCCACGATCGGCGCACCAATGGCGCACGAGCCAAGCATGAACAATCCGACGAAAGCGAGCTTTCGCATCAATTCCTCCCAGCGCGAAGTTGTGATTTAGAATGGCACGTATCGAACCCTCACAACAGCCTAAGCGAGGCGCATAACAGTGGCTCGCATACCAAGGGCGGCTCAGCTCGGCCTCGACCCCAGTGCGGCGCAGAACACGCGCGGCGTTGTGGATATCCCGATCCCCGATTTCAGCGGGCAGCGTGCTGCGGCTGAGGCGCTGGACGGTGTCGGCAAGGCGATGCTGGAGTTCGGCAACAAGCTTCAGGAAGCCGAGACCGACCGCAAGATTGTCACGGCCACGAACGCCACACGCTCTGAACTGGACAAGGCGAAGCGGTCTATTCTTGAAGACCCGAACGTCAAGCCGGAAGACTACGAGAAGGTCTATCAGGAGCGGTCAGACGCGATTTTCAAGAACTACGGGGCGACCATCCCCGGCGGCAAGGCGAAGGCTGTCTGGGATAATTTCACGGGCGATCTTGGGTTCAGTGGCCTGACGGAGATGCGGGGCGCGACCCGCCAGAAGCAGCTCGAGAACGCCACAGCAGAGACCATCGCGACCGTTGCGGAGGCGGTTAAGGGCTTTGCTGACCTCGACCAGTCGGAGGAAGTCTTCACGTCGAACTTCACGGCCACGCACGAGTACATCAGCGGTCAGGTCAAGTCTGGCTTGATGGCTCCAGACAGGGGCGCGCAGGCTCTGGCGGAACTCGAGACGGGATTTCGCAAGGCCTACACGGAGCGCACGCTCTACGCGATCGACGGGATGCGCCAGGCCAAGAACTACGCGGGCGCAACCGAGGCGCTCTATGCTGCGAAGAAAGATGGCAAGATCGACGACAAGTCCTTCACCGCGACGAGGGCTGTGCTGCTGAACGAGCAGAACGGCTTCGAGGCGCAGGGGGACGCGGACAAGTACTGGGAGCAGGGCAAGGGCTATCAGGGCGCTCTGGCTCTGGCTCGCAAAGAGCCCGACATCGCCAAGCGTCAGGAGATCGAGAAGAACATCACTCAGCGGTTCCAGCAGGAGAAGGTCGCTGAGGATGCGCGTCAGGACGACCTGCAAAAGGCGGTCTGGGCGCATGTGTCTGGTGGCGGCACTATCGGCAACGCGAAGGTGTCTCTTATCAAGGACATTGACCCCAACCGGCTTGGATCGATCCGAGCATTCGAGAATGCGCGGGATGCAGAGGCCGGGATGACTGGCCCGAAGAAAGCGGAATGGACGGCGGCGTCAAAGAACTGGAAAGACGAGTTGCAGTCTGTGGCTGCAATGCCTGGGAGCGTGTTCATTCAAGACCCCTCGACGTGGTCGCCGCGCGACTATGCGAAATTTCAGGTGCTGACCCCGGATGACCAGAACGCCATTCGTGCAGCGCAGCGCGACATGAGGGAGAAGGGCTCGTCCTACTCAGAGCTATCGAAGGTCGAGGGCCAGCTTCTCGACATGGCGAAGATTGTGGCGAGCAAGGATTGGGCTCTCAATTCCGATGCGCGCAGCCGGCCAGACAAGACAGATAAGCTTATCGGCGCGCTGCGTGGGCAGGCGCAGGGGCTTCTCAAGGACAATCCTGGTCGCCCCCTGACGATTGATCAGGTGCAGCGCGGCGTGGCGCTGGCGCTGAAGCAGGCAGGCGAGACGAGCGACTTCGTGAACTGGCAGACGTTCTCGATGAATGCCGATCCTGACTTTGCTGCAAACCGCTTCGACACGATGGAATATGAAACGGCCTTCGCTGACCTGAAAACCGCAGGCGGCGGCACTGATCCCAGCTTCGAGGAAGTCCAGGCACTCCTCGCCAAGAGACGGAAGGCAGCGCAGTAAATGCCAGTCATCCCGTTCTCATCCGCGTCTCGCGTTGTCGAGGTTGATCGCGCTGCACAGGAGCAGCGGGACATCGAGGAAGCGCGCCGCTATCGCGAGAAGTCCGACGCGAAGCTCAAGGAGCTGATGAACACGCCGGTCAAGCCGTTCGACCCGCGTGGTGGAACGTCACCGATCGATGTTCCAGAGCCCGTCACTGGCGGATGGCGGGTCAGGACGAATGGCGATCCGCAGCGAAACGCGGATGCGCTACCGGGCGGTGTGTTCAATCGACTTGGCGCTCCCGACATCGACGATCCGATGCGTGACGAGCAGGGATTTGGAGGCCCTGACAACTGGGCGCCCGAACTCGCGATGCCAGCGGCCCCGGAAGGGGAAAGCTTTGTCGGCATGGGCTCTGGCGGGCCAGAGCGGCAGGTTGACCCAGATGTCGCGGCCATTCTTGAGCAGCGCAAGCAGTCGCAATCCCTGAGCCTGCGTTCATCGCTGATGCAGTCAACGTCAACGCCGGATCAGGCGGCGGCGGATCTTGCCACTGCGGAGCAGATGGGCGTCGAGCGTCTGGAGGTGCAGACCAACCGCAAGGCGTTCGACATTGCAAAGCTTTCAAAGGAAATCGAGGGGCTGTCGGATCGGGCGCCGCTGACCTACTCGTGGCTGAACCAGAGCTTCGACAACCTGGAAGTCGCCCACGACGACGTTCAGAACCTTGGCTGGTGGGAGCAGACGCAGGCATTCTTCAGCCCCGGCAACCTGTCTCTGGAGAAGATGGGCAAGTCGCTCGCCAGTGGCTTCGCAGACCGCTTGCCGCAGCAACTGGCTGGCTTCGACAAGGCGGCGGCGGATACCAATGCGGCCATCTACCGAGCGCTGCCTGACTGGTTCCCGTACAAGGCCGAACTGGTACGCGGGCAGGTCGAGCGAAGCAATGAGGCGTGGTCGAGCGCGCTGATAGCGACTGACCGGGTCAAGGCCAACGCATCACAAGGTGATACTTGGATCGAGCGCGGCATCTACTCAGCTATGGAATCGGCCCCGGCTACCGTCGTGGCGCTTTTGGTTGGTGTCGTTACGCGGAATCCGGCGCTCGCGACGGGCGGCATGGGCGCCATGACAGCGGGCGGCGCCTATGTGGACGCGCAGGAAGAAGGGCTTGCGGACGGTTCTGGTGTTCGCAGTCTTGAGGACCGGCTGCGCTATTCGCTGACGCAGGGTGGTATCGAAGCAGCAACCGAAATGCTGCCGATGAAGTTCCTTTTGGATGACCTGGCCAAGGACACGCCATTCTTCAAAACGTTCTTCCGGCAGGCCGCGGCAGAGGGCATTACCGAACAGGCGGCGACGTTCCTTCAGGACGCCTCGACGTTCATTGAACTGAACCCCGACAAGACGCTGGGCGAGTTCCTGGCTGAACGCCCGAACGCCGCTCTCGAGACGCTGGTTGCGTCCACCATCATGTCAGGCGTTACGACCACGGTTGCGCAGGGGATGCAGGCTGCGGGCGACCAGATCGACAAGAACGCGAAGCAGAAGCGTGCTGAACAACTCGCGGACTTCGTGCGGGCTATGGGCGACAACGCCAAAGATTCGAAGCTCCTCAAGCGGATGCCTGAGAAGTGGCGTGAGGTAGTCGCCAACGTCACCAAGGATGGGCCGCAGGAAAACGTCCTGATCAGCCCGGTCGGCATTCAGCAACTGGCGCAGACCATTGGCGTCAAGCCGGAACAGCTTGCCACGGCGCTGCGCATCGACCCGGTGAAGATGGCCGAGGACATGGATGCGGGGGAGTACATCTCCGTCCCGGTTGGCGATTACGCCGCGATGATCCAGACGGCGAAGAAGGATGTCGGCGTCGGCGGCGAGCAGATATACGCCGCGCTGGAAAAGCACATCAAGTTCAACGACAAGGAGATGACCGGGGCCGAACACGAGGTCTTCCGCGAGGAGTTCGACAAGCTCAACACGCTCCAGACCGAGATGGAGACCGGGACTGACTTTGCGGATGCAGCGGAGCGTGTTCGCAATGACGCCCGTTCGCGGATCACTGCGATGGGCCGGTTCAACAAGGACACGTCCGCGGACCAGAGCGTGCTTCCCGTGGAGTTCGTCATCAACCTTGCGCGGCGGGAGAACCTGGACCCCGAGGCGCTGTGGAACCAACTCAACCTTCAGTACAACAGCGTGGCCGGCAAGGCTCCCACGACGGGCGAGCTGCCGCAAACGGTTATCGATGATCTGGCAAACCCCAAGGGATTCATTACTGGCAAAACCGGCAAAGACAGAGCGGGAAAGTCGCGCGGGTTCGCACCTAGAGACATTGTCCTAAGCTATAACGAGGGCGACTCAGCGCTAGACATGGCGCTAGACCTTGATGTTGCTGACGATTCTGACGAATCCGACCAGTCACAGCGGATGACTAATCTTATTTTCCAGGTCCGACTGAACGTTCGGCGGGCCAAGGAACTGGGCCAACTGGAAAGGTTAGCGGAGAAGTGGCGTGTAACGCCTGACGAGCTTGAAAAGTTTGCAGACCCGTCACCCCGCAATCATGGCCTTGGTGGGACAGGCGGCGCTTTCGAAGACTTGATGGGTGATGTCGTGGACATCATTGAGCGCGCCAACCGCAATGGCACCGCGCCGGGTCTGGCGCAGGTTGTGGAGAGCCTCAAGGCGCGGGGCCGGTCCATGACGGCCAAGTCCCTCTCGGTGCGGCTGTCGCAAGCGCGCAACGGCCACCCTGCTGGCGGTGTCCTGTCTGACAAGATGCGTGAGCGCGTGCGCGGCCTGAAAATCGCACGAGGCCGCGGCGCCGCGCAGGGCCAGGAGCTAGCCAATACGAAGGCTGGCCAGACAATGGCTGCTGGCTTCAGCGGCATGAACCTGTTCGAGCCGAACGTCATCAACCTGTACTCGAAAGCGAAGCTCGACTCGCTGGTACACGAGCACGCCCACTTCTACCTGAAGACGCTGGAACTGCTCAACCGCACAAGCGAGACCCCGCTTCCGTTCGTTATCTCCCAGCTTGCCGCCATTCGATCGGCATTCGGCAAGCACCCGGAGATGGAGATTTACGACGCTGCGGGCAACATCACGCCCGAAGGCATCGAGGTTCAGGAACTGTTTGCCGAGAGCTTCGGCCTTCACTTCATGACCGGCAAAGCGCCGAGCGCAGAGATGCGCAGCATATTCGCGACCATCAAGCAGTGGATGCTGAACCTCTACGAAGCTGCGAAGAAGGGCATTCGTCAGGCCATCGTCAACGGCAACAACCCCTACCTCCAGAACCGGATCGGCGCTGCCGAGGGCAGGATGGGCCGGGCCATGACGGATCAGGAACTGGTCGAGTTCGTCCTCCCTGAAGAACTGCGCAACGTGTTCGACCGTGCGATTGCGAGCGATGAGGCGATCATTGCCGAGTACATGAAGATCAGCGTGGACGCGACCAGTCTGGCGCAGGCCATGCTGGACAAGAAGGTCATCACGCAGAGGCAATTCGAGAAGGCGCAGGAACGGCTTCTTGCGGCAAAGCTGGTCGCGCAGGATGAACTGCGGGCGCGCATGATGGACGAGTATGTCCGCTCACGGCTCGCCCCGTGGCGTGAGGAAGCGCGCGAACTGGAGAAGGACTTCGCCTCCGAGGTCGATGAGCGAGCGAACCAGCGTCACTATCAGCTCATGTCTGGCGAGGGCTGGCGGAACACGCTCGAGGATGAAATCGCTGACCTGGCGGCGCAGGCGCTGGTCATGCAGAACGCCCAGACGCTGGGCTACAAGGGCATGAACCTTGAGGACGCCGCTGAGTGGATTGCCGCCAAGGAGAAGGGCCTCGACCTGACGGCAGAGGTTCGCCACGAACGCGCCAAGGAGCAGGGGTTCACAGCGCGCTTCTGGCACGAGACGCAGACCGGCAACGAGGTCATTGCGAGCGGCTTCGATCTGAGCAGGCGTCTGGCGTCTACGGGCGACCACATCATGCCCATCGGCGTGTTCATGAAGCCGGGCAAGGGCGGCATCGGCATTGGCGGGGATCAGCTCGAGCTTCTGGTCAGGCTTGGCAACACGCAGACCTTCGCAGACCGGACGGAGCTTGAGGCCCATCTCAGGCAGGACGCGGAGTACGCCAAGCTTGCGGACGAGGTCGCGAGCATCGATGCCTCGGCCAATGCCCGCTACACAGCCCTGAACGATGCGTGGAAGCAGACGAAGGACGGGAGCCCGGAGTACTACGCCCTCAACGCTCAACTGCGTGAGGCGGCTCTGGAGCGCGATGAGGCGATAGCTGTTGCGGCTGAGGCTGCTCGCCTGCGTGCGACGGCGGTGTTCAGGGAGCAGGGCGTCAACTCGTTGACGATCGGCAAGGACGTCGGTTCGGCAACCCGTCCTGTGAAGACGACGATTGTGCTGGACACGAAGGATATTCGCTCCGTCGATGCGGCGTTCGATCCTGACAATGCGCAGCGGTCTGGGATGCTTGCGCATTCCGCAGGCAAGTCCCTTCCTATGGATGAAGCGTCAAGGATGGAGAGGGCGGCTCCGGGCAAAGTCGATGTTCCGTTGTCGGGATACGCTGGTAACGATGGGCCGGGCAGCCTTGGTGCGCGCGACATGCGGACCTTGGAGAGAAACCCGACCGGCGCAACGCTGAACCGGATGGCGCGTGAACTGAGCCGCGTGAACCCTAACAGCATGGCGTCGAAGCCGCCTCCAGATGTCACCTTCCGATGGATCAAAGACATCGACGGCAACGTCTACATGGGGGATGCGAACACCAATCTGCATGATACGATGATCGACGGTCTGCGCAAGATCGGCGTGAAGATGCCGGAAGGTCGCGGCGATGCATGGAGGCGGGTCAACGCCGAAACCGATCCGGGAATGAATGCGGGCGGATTGCTTCGCTACAACACCGCAACCGGCAAATGGAAAATTCAGTCCAGCGACTTCTCGTGGCGGCCCTTCGACCCCTACGAAACACAAAGCTCCAAGCCCCCGCCAGTTAGGAAAGGTCCGCAAGCAGTTGATAGCTGGCTTGGTGATGTTCAGCGCAAGACGCCATACGAGACTGACCCGACCCTCAATGCCGAATACAAGAAAAGAAAGGCCGCTGGCTCTTACACGGTCGAGGATGTTTCAATTGCAGACATCACGCCGACCCAGCGCAACGTCAATACTGACTACAAAGCCGCTTCAGACCGTTACAGCGGAGATTCGCCAGCGCATCGTCTTCCACTGATTGTGAGGCACAACGGCAAGAACTACTTGTCTGACGGTCATCACAGGGCCGTTGCAGCGGTAGAGGCGGGAGATCGCGCGCTTAAGGCTCGGGTGATTGATCTTGACGCGCCCGCATCGAGCGGCCCCAAGCCCCCGCCAGTGAGGAACGGCTTCGGAGGGAAGTCCCTTCCTATGGATGGAGCGCGAGGAAGCCTGATCGAAGCCGATGCGATTGGCCGAATTGCGTCAGGCAAAACTGTTCCGACATCTGCTGAACTTGATGATGCTCTGAAGGGGCTTCGTGAAGCGGAATTTGCCGATCTCGTGCGCCAGTTTGGCGGCGACAGGCAGAAGGCTGAGAAGTTCAGGTCGCTGTGGCGTCAGGCCGAAAACGCCCCCACACGTCAGGAAGCGGATATGCTCGACGCTCAGCGTCAGAAGCTCATTGAGGGTATGCCCGACGTTGAGCCGAGAGAGTTTGTCGATGAGTACGCGCTTCGTCAATTGCGCGATGCGTTCCGCGAGATTGAGAACGGCAACGCAGTCAAGGCGCTGAACGATAGCATGACTGATCTGCCGACTATGCGCGAAGTGCAGGACGGCAAGATTTCCTCGCGCGCTCAAGCGGCGCTTGCTATTCTCCGCAAGGCCACGCAGGAGGCGCGTCTTCAGGGGCTAGACCCCAAGCAAATGATGAACTCCGCGCTGGAGAATTACAGGCGCAGGTTCTCCGATCCAGTCGATGCCGAGTTCATGGTGGGCGAGGTCAAAAAGCTTTTCGCCGCCTTCGACCCCTCAGAAACACAAAGCTCCAAGCTTCTAGCCCACACCGTACAATCTGCTGCTGCAATCTCTGACGCTTACGCGGCATCGCTTGATTACACCGTCATGGACGCGACGGACGAGAGCCTGGCTGGTCTTCGTCAGCAGATGATCAACGACGGCGTCATCCCGGTCATCCTGCTGTTCAAGTCCACGACGGGCCGGATCATAGCCTTCCCCGGTGTGAGCGGCGACTTTGGCCTGCATCACGATCAGGCGCGT
>Ga0181358_1001095_pt1 | contig 12456 bp, 15 predicted proteins | sample Fa13VDMM110SD_FD_130096 | JGI IMG/M metagenome (GOLD analysis project Ga0181358, IMG submission 130096) | Freshwater viral communities from Lake Michigan, USA - Fa13.VD.MM110.S.D | ecosystem: Environmental > Aquatic > Freshwater > Lake | place: USA: Michigan | collected 2013-09-24
ACAATTTGAGAAAACAAAATGATTGGGGAATTGTCAAAAAGTTCCGTGGTCAATTATGCCACTGGAAGAAAGAGAATCGGAATTTGTTGTTCCTATGTATAGAGTGTTATTGACTTCATTCATAGCTAATTCACCATGTTGAAGCATTGGTGGCGGTCCTGCTTCTCCACTAACTCTTCTTTTGATTAAAATTGTGCTATATATTCTCTTTTCTTCCATGATAATATTTATAAAAAAATAAGGAATATGCAATTAAACATACTCCTTATTTTATAATTTTTTTAAAATAAATTACTTCTTTTTTCCTGCGCCTTTTTGAGAAGATTTAGAACCTTCTTTTTTTGGCTTTTTAACTTCTTTTTTGTGGTTATGTTCTCCGCGATTTCCCATAATTTTGTTTTTTTCTATTTTTTTAAAATCCCTGCACTGGGTTAGGACCAATACAGGGAGTTATTTTAATTGTTTATATTATCCAACAAATTTTACTTTGCCGTAGAATTTAGCATTACCTTGGATCATGGTGAGTGTGTTTAAAGTAGGTGTTGTACCTAATTCCAAACCATTTCCGTTGTTGTAGAGAGCAGCAACTTCTGCGTCAGATAGTGCTCTGTTCCAGATACCTACTGCGTCCAAAGCACCAGTAAATGGTCCATAAGTTCCATCAGCATTTTGACCTAATGAAATTGGACTACCACCAGGAATTGGAGTATTATCCGTTGTTTCTGAAACACAGTCTACAGATCCATTTATATAAATCTTTAATAAACCATTACTTCTCACACCAACAAGATGATACCAAGTATCAGTTGATAGTTCCGTTTGACTGTTTAATCCGTAACCAAAACTGTCTGCTCCGAAGTTAGCATAAGTGTTCGGATATTTATCCTGAAGATCTAAAGTGATTCCGCCGTTTTCCCAAGCATTACCAGTCAAACCGTTAACCAAGAATTGAGAGCCACTTGAGTTAGCGCCCAATTTAACCCAACATGCAAGCGTATAATCGGTAATTCCTGTTTGATTTATCGGAGCACTCATCCAATTACTACCGTCAAACACAGCAGCATTTCCAAGCTTGCCAGAAGCAAAGGAAACATTGCCGTTGTTGGTGAGGGTGCGGTTGTTTCCTGAAGAGTCGGTGAGGTCGGAGAGTTTATAAAAAGCCTGTAGGTTGTCTGTAAGTGCCATAATATTTTGTTTTTTCTATTTGTTTTGTTTTAAATTGTTTTTTAAAAAAACCCCTGTACCGGATTAGAACCAATACAGGGGTTTGTTTTAATTTATTCTAATTTCTTAGAAGCTTCCACCATCCATGATGAAACCATATATTACTGAGTTGGTTCCATTACCAGATAAGTTTGCACTGAAGGTAACTCCACCAGATACTGTTAAAGTATCAGCAGTGGCACCATTAGTAACTGTTAATCCACCATTTAGAGTGACTGCATCAGATTCTGTCTTTTGGACAAAATTTGCATCCACTGTTGAGGATAGACTAGATATCTGAGAATCAATCTTGGAATCAAGTGATGAAGATACTGAAGCAACTGTAGTATTTAAAGTTGAAACTTCTGAATCAATTTTTGAATCAAGACTAGCAGATACTGAAGCTATTGTAGTTTCAAGAGTAAGAACTTCTGAATCGATTTTGGAATCGAGAGAAGCGGATACTGAAGCTACAGTGGATTCAAGTGTCGCAACTTCGCTGTCAATTTTGCTGTCAAGAGCAGCTGAAACAGAAGCGAGGTTTGTTGAAGCATTGTTAGCCAATGAAGAGATAGTGTTATTTAAATCACCATCAGCAGCTTGGAATGCACTTACAATTTCAGTAAGCGAATCAAGGGCAGCAGGATCGACATTGCTAAGAATGTTGTTTATTTGACCTTGTAGGCTACCAGAAACAGATTGAACTGTTGAATTAAGAGTGCTTACTTCAGAGGCAATTGAGCTTTCAAGAGCAGAAACTTCCGCATCAACTGATGCTGAAAGACTGGAAACTTGACCATCAACATAGCTCTTGGTAGTAGCAGCATTAGCAGCAACAGGCTCTGCAACGAAAACTTGACCAGTAGCGGAAATATTTCCAACAATGGTTAATGCTTCATTTGGAGTTTCTGTGTTAACACCTACAACGCCATCACCAACAAACAATGAGGTAGATGCACCACCACCACTGATTTCTAAACCACCAGTAGCAGAGATAGTACCATTAACATCTAGATTACCTGTAACTGTTCCGCCAGTGCGTTTATCGAGGTAGTTACCAGAAATCTCGCTTACGAGAGAACTAATAGCACCTTCAGCAGCTGTTGCACGACTAATTTCATTAGATAAGTCAGTAGCAAGAGTTGAAGAAACGGATTGTATTGTTGTGTTAAGAGTGCTTACTTCTGAAGCAATTGCACTTTCAAGATCAGCAACTTCTGAGTCAATTTTAGAATCAAGTGCTGAAGAAACAGATTGAACAGTTGTGTTCAATGTTGAAACTTCCGATGCAATTGTGTTTTCAAGTGTTGAAACTTCACTATCAATTTTGCTGTCAAGAGCAGCTGAAACAGAAGCTAGGTTTGTTGAAGCACTATTTGCAAGGCTTGATATTGTGTTATTGAGATCACCATCAGCAGCTTGGAAAGCTGAAACGATTTCTGTTAATGAATCAAGCGCAGCAGGATCGACATTACTAAGAATGTTGTTGATTTGACCTTGGAGGTTACCAGAAACAGATTGAACTGTTGAAGCAAGAGTAGAAGAAACGGATTGAACAGTTGTGTTCAATGTCAAAACTTCTGATGCAATTGAGCTTTCAAGTGTTGAAACTTCGCTATCAATTTTAGAATCAAGAGTAGCAGAAGCAGATGCTATTGCAGTGCTTAGAGCACCTTCAGCAGCAGTTGCACGGCTAACTTCATTAGCTAAGTCGGTAGCAAGAGTAGAAGAAACAGATTGAACTGTTGAATTTAATGTTGAAACTTCTGAATCAATTGCGCTTTCAAGTGTTGCAACTTCACTATCAATTTTAGAATCAAGTGTTGAAGAAACTGAAGCAACAGTTGTGTTTAAAGTTGAAACAGAGCTATCAATTTTAGCATCAAGAGCAAGTTCAGCAGCAGATGCGCGAGCAACCTCAGTTGAGAGGGCTTGTGCAGAATCGCTGTTTAAACTGTCTAATTCTGATTGCAAAGAACCAGAAACTGATGCGATTGTTGAATTAACATTGTTAAGAGTATTAACAAGGTTTGCTGCAAAGTTTTCGTCATCACCTAAAGCAGAAGCTAACTCGTTAAGAGTATTAAGAGCTTCTGGAGCGAAGTCGATAACAGCAGCAATTTGAGCATCGATCTTAGCATCAAGATTGCTGGAAACTGAAGCGATAGTGGTATTTAATGTAGCAATTTCGCTATCAACCTTAATATCAAGAGTTCCGATTTGTGATTGTAGGTCAGCAGAAATAGAACCAACAAGAGTGTTGGTAGCGAATTCTCCTGTACCCCCGATAGGTATTACACCGTTGTTTGAACCATAGTATAATACTGAGTTTACTTCGTTGAATGCCAATTCACCACCAGAGAGAGATGCAGGAGCACCCGATTGACCAGTAGTACGGCGTTTAATGAGGATTGTGTTGTTTGGTGACATATTTTTTTGTATAAGTGTGGAGTGTTTTTCCACATTAATTATTTATCAAAAATAGAAACAAAAATTAATCGGTTTTTTGTTTTTTTTTTTAGATTAGAATTGCCCACCACCCAATATGTTACTATCACCTACACCTTCACCCGCAAAAATTTCAGTTAAATCTCTCTCTCCACTGAGAATTGATGTAGTCGAAAGTATTGAACTTGAGATGCTACCGTTGACATCGAGATTACCGTTGATTGTTCCACCAGCAGCATATTGAACGGCAACAGAACCGCTACCACCACCTACCATATCCATCATAATTCTTGTAAATTTTTTACTTTCAGCTAATACCTGAGCCATTTGCGTATCAGTATATTTTCTCGATTCTTGGAGAAGATTATCTATTTTAGTTTTTTCTTTATTAGATTTGTTTAACTGATTGTTGAGATCATCAACTTTTTTAGTTAATTCTTTGATTTTTTTATTGGATTCCTCTAATAGATTTTGAAAAGAATCTGTAATTTCTTTTCTTTTTGACTCCAAAATACTTATAACACTTTTATTATGTTCATCCAAAATATTTTTAGTCTTGTTGTTTATTTCATTTTCTCTCTTTTTTATAGTTTCTTCAAACTTAGAGATAAAATTCTCGGATAATTCTTTTTTATGGTTTTCCAAAGAAATTTCAAATACCTCCATTAAGGTTTCTTTGGATTTATCTATATTTTCTTTTAAAGATTTTTGGGAATCTTCCTTTATATTAATAAAACTTTCAATTAATTTGGAATTCGCCTCGGAGTATATTTTTTCAGAATCATTTATTTTTTGATTAAAGAGGGATTCCGTTTCTTTTTTGGAAGATTCCAGATCATCAATTAATTTTGATGTAATTTTTGAATAAATTTCCACTTGTCCATTTAATTTGGAATCATGCTTTTCTTCCAATATAGATGTTTCCTTTTTTAAAATATTCTTAAATTCATCGATTTTTTTTCTATTGCTATCGGAAATTTCTTGATAAAATTCATTTACAATATTTCTTACACTTTCAGAGTTCTCCTTCTTCAAATAATCAAAACCAGCGACAGATAACTCATTTAGTCTATTTTCCAGTTCTTCTTTTAGTAATGTGAATTTATTATCAATTAGATATTCATTTTCATTTACAACCTTGAAAAATTCACTAAGAAGATCTTCTTTGTAATTGTTTTCAACACTTTCATTTAATAGTGTTTTTTGTTTTGATACTTCTCTGATTTCTCTTTTTAATTTTAAAATTTCATTTTGAAGAGCTTCTTCGTTCATAATATTTTTATCTATAGAATTTTTATTAACAATTATTCTGGAATTTCGGCTCTTAACAATTTCAAATGGAATATTCTCATAAACCTTTCCATCCAAAATAATTTCACAATAAATCCTATCAGGTGAATTGCTTTCACAAAGAATATCCTTGTCTCCAACCTTTACGTTATATACTCCAAAAAATTCTTCATTGCAGCTTTTTGCATAAATTATATTTTTACCTTCCTCTGAAACAATAACACTGTTGAATGGAATGTTGTTAATTCGAATATTTTTTTTCATCTATTTTACCAAACTATTTAGAAGTGATTAATTGTTTTCAATCATTGAAGATATAAATAATAACGAATGAGCCACAAAAAACGCTCCCCTCGAAAGAGTGGAATAAGCAATGTATCTGAAGAAATTCAGATGGAACCCGCTGAAAAAAAAGATAATAGCCCTTATGTTGCACAAAGGGAGAAGATAGATTTTCATCTTAATATAAGAGAACTTCCTTGGACTGAAAAACAAAAAGCAATCATTGAATTGTTCTTACATAAAGATACAAAATTAATGATATTAAAAGGTCCAGCTGGAACATCTAAAACCATGCTTTCCATGTATTTAGGATTAACTCTTTTAAATATGAAAAGAGTTTCCGATATTGTTTTGGTTCGTTCTGCTGTGGAAAGTGCTGATAATAAACTCGGTTATTTACCAGGTGATTTGTCGGAAAAAATTGGAGTTTATTTGACCCCCTTCAATGATAAATTCGCAGAACTAATAAGCGAAGCTGACAATAAGAGACTTGACAAGGATAATAGAATCAAGATATGTCCAATAAACTTTGCAAGAGGTTTACATTTTGCTGTTAAATTCATTTGTTGCGATGAAGCACAAAATCTTACATTGAGAGAGATTCACACATTAATGTCTCGTATGGGAGAATTTAGCAAAATGATTATTGCTGGTGATTCTGAACAAAGTGATCTTCCTGCTGGTAAATCTGGATTTGCCGCTGTATATGATTCATTCAATAATGAAGAAGCTATTAATAATGGAGTATATTGCGTTGAACTCACAGAAGAAGATATTGTTAGATCGGAATTTGTAAAATATATTACAAAGAAATTTAAAGAAATTAAAAATTTGCATAAATAATATGCATATATGAGAGATAACGATTCATTAATTTTAGAACAAATTTACACTTCAATGAACTTGCAAGTTCTTACGGAAGAAAAAATCAGAAATATAGTAAGAGTAGAATTAGAAGATCTTGTAAAAAATAGTGTTTGTTACGATAGACACAGAAAAGAAGTTTCCGATTATGCTACAAATAGTAAAGAAAATTTATTCATAGTATTCTTATTTGTTATATTCACAATACAAAAATCTTGGCCAGCTGTTGTTGAATACTTTCCAACTTTCTTGGATGTGATATTTGATAGTGTTGTTGCAAAAGGTGAACAAAATCTTGATAATGCGATTAAACGAGCAAGATTATCTAGCGAAGAGGAAAGACAAGACTTGTTTAAGATGATCGGTAATTCTTACAAATACATCGTTCCTTTCTGGAACAATGCCGATAAAATTTTCAATGCTGTTCAAGATTTAAAGGATGATCCTTTAACACTATACACTTGGATTGTTAGAAATGTTACAGGTTTATCAGCTGCAAAGGCTGGTTTTTATGTTCAATTAATCATTGGAGAATTCGGTTGTTTTGATTCTGTTAATATTAGACTATATGGTTCAAAAATGGGTAAATTAATAAACCCAAAAACTGGAACAATGGCATCTATGCCTACTGGAGATACTGATGAGGCTATTAATAAAATGGTAAATTATCTCAGAGCTTATGAGGAAACAATGAAAGAAATTTTGGGAGACGATGCAACAAAGAAAATGTGGGATTTGTGGTGTTCCATTGTTGAACATAAAATCGAATCTGCTAAATTTGGCGAAAACGATAACGATATATTTAAATTTTCTTATAAAGGGGATGAGTTTGAAGGTGAAATAGATCCTTATTTTTCAAGTGGAAGAGCGCATCCTATTTTACATAAAGCCACAAAAAAAGGAAAAGAGAGCGGAAGGTATGCTCCAAAAACAGGTGAAGCTGTAAGTGGAGAACATGGTTCTCTTATCAGAAAAGGTTTTGAGAAATTCGGAACCGCTTAAATGATAGATAATCTATTAGATGAATTTCGACAAACTATGTAATTCTATTTTAGAAAGAGTCTTTCATGGAACTCCACATGATGTTATTGGTAGTTTTTCCCTAAACAAAATAGGGAGTGGAGAAGGCTCACAAGTTTATGGTTGGGGTCTTTATTTTGCAGAAAATCAAAAAGTTGCAGATAGTTACAGAAAAAATGTAACACATAAAGATTTTATAAATAAAGTTGCAGAAGTATATGATGAATATTCTTCACCAGAAGAAGCAGATGAAGCATTGGAAAGTGCTGGACTTACTGCAAACCAAATGGCACTTGTTAAGGCGTTGCAGAAAGAAGGTTGGTGGGGTTATGATTATCCCCACCAAGCAGTTCGTGCAGCATTAACATCAGCAGATATTCATGAACATGGTGAAGAAGTGGATAGGGCATTAAAGAATTTTGGGAATTTATACGAAGTTGAAATCAATGCTGATAAAGAAAATGATTTTTTAGATTGGGATAAACCTTTTAATGAACAAAGTAATTTAGTGAAAGAAGTTTTTGAAAAAATAAAAAAAATGGAAGCAAATGATACTCAAGTGTATAAAGATTTGTTAGATACACATGGGGAAGAAATGGCTAACTCTTTTATTCCACAGATATGGAAAAGATTGGGAAATATTGGAACATTTTCAACGGATGGTAAAAATTATTATAAGGATTTGTCGATAGCTATGGGTCATAGTGAAAAAGCAGCATCAGAAATCCTTTTAAAATTTGGAATCAAAGGCATTCGATATCTCGATCAAAATAGCCGTGGTGTTGGTGAAGGAACATATAATTATGTTGTTTTTGATCCAAGTGTTATTCGAATTGTTTCCAAGAATGGTGAATTTGTGATGCGATCCAAGACACCAGAAAATGTGGAAATTTGATTTAAATAATAAACTTACGAGCAGGACGGTCCAGGATCGGGTGCTTTACTCGTCCCTACAGCAACTTTTTCTATCGATTGTATGCTTGCATTGAAAACTGGATCTGTATATGTTGTCCATGCTGCATAAAAAGGATATGGTATATTTGATCCTGTCCCGATACCTAATAATGGATTATTAGGATCTCCGTTGCCATACCACATCGCCAACAATTCCCATCTATTAAGAGTATCATTGTATATAATCTTTTCTCCACCAAATTCAGTATAATAAGCCAACCTTCCATTTACGGTTATTTCTTCTGGTAATTGAAATTGTGGATGATTTGGTCTTAGGACTCTTTCAGAATTTCCACCTACCCCATTACCACCAGAGCACCATCCATTCATTCTAATCCATGCATCATCATTGGGTAAATCTGGTAGCGGATCAACATACACATTTTCGGATGTTTTTGGTTGTGTTAGAGCACTATCATAAAAACTTCCACTATGTTCTTCTAATTTCGCTCTTTCCTCTTGAATCATTCTCATTCTAACCATATCTGATATGATCGAATCTTGCATAAAAGTCTGTTGTTGCTTGGTAGGTTTAACTGGTCGCCAAGTATTACTATCAGGAGGATATACGACATTTGTTCCTTCTGCTAATCCATCTAAATAATGATCAAACCAGTCCATTTCTTTTATTTAGTCAAATAATAGTTTGGTTTATCTATTAAAAAATCTTATCCGATAGAGACGAGCTTAATCTAATGGAGCATTTGTCTTATCGCTAAACTATAAATTAGAGTCCGTTTTTTGATTCTAACTTACTTTAATGTATCCGTAATATACTATTTGAGATGAACCACTGTTATTGGTTATACCAAATGTAAAGATATTTGAATTTGTAATCACTGGAGATGAGGTAATAATAGTTCCCGCAGTTCCAACTATTTGATCTGGTATTGATGTTAAAACCAAAGCATTTCCCGCAAGATAATACCACCCATAATGTACACCTATTGCGGGTACGTTTGAGTTTGATAGTGTTACTGTTGCATTCCAATTAACAATACCATTTGGGATATTTCCATTCACCCACATAATATATGATTGACCCGCAGGAACTGTAAAGCTAACAGTATTTGCACCTGTAGATAAGGTCCAATTTCCTATAACGGGTTGCGAGTACCCGCTAAATAATGTTTCTTTAGTTACTTTAAATGATTCAGTATTACTACTATTGTTCATAACAAGATAAGCACCACTGGTGTTTCCTGTATATGTTGATAATGCACTAATTTTTGTATTTGCCATTTTATTCTATTTTTCTATATTATATTTATTTCTATATTATCGTTATTTTCCGCCGTAGCAATTGAACCATCCTCAAATAATAATAAATATGATGGAAGAGTTGGTGTAGGTGTAGGTGTTTGGGTTGGAGTATTTGAAGGTGTTGGTGTTAAAGTATTTGTAGGTGTTTGGGTTGGAGTATTTGAAGGTGTTTGGGTTGGAGTATTTGAAGGTGTTGGTGTTAAAGTATTTGTAGGTGTTTGGGTTGGAGTATTTGAAGGTGTTGGTGTTAAAGTATTTGTAGGTGTTTGGGTTGGAGTATTTGAAGGTGTTGGTGTTAAAGTATTTGAGGAAACAGAACTATCATAAAACCCACCACCATGTTCTTCCAGTTTTTCTCTCTCTTCTTGAATCATCCTCATTCTCACCATATCAGCAATAATAGAGTCTTGAATTACAGCTTGTTGTTGTTTGGTGGGTTTAACTGGTCGCCAAGTATTGCTGTCAGGAGGATATACGACATTTGTTCCTTCCGATAATCCATCTAAATAATGATCAAACCAGTCCATTTGTTTTATTTATTAAAATAATAGTTTCATTTAACTATTAAAAAATCATATCTATTAGGATATCCACATATAATCTTCACGCTTATTGTATATAGAATGTTGTTTAAGAATACATCTATCTGTCTTAAATCCAGATACTATTTCGCTAATTGGTTTAGATACAATACATTCAATTGGAAAATCATGCTTGGAATATTCATCCATAGCTTTCGCTCTACCTGTTTTGTATTCTTCACTTGCTCTTTTACCTTGTTCTACAGGATAAAATCTTGCATCACTAAACCACCAATCTGGTAAACAATCACTCTTTAAATACTCTGGATGTTTGTGGGGATTGTATGTGATGCTTGTAAAATTTCCCTCTGACAACTTTTGATTTAAAATATCGTCTGAGAAATCATAATCAACAACAATACCTTCAACATAAACATTTGGAGTTTTCGCACCACCGCCTTCTTTTCTTTGTTTTGCATTAACATCCTTGTGATCTATAATTCCAATACAATTTGAAATCTCTATGTTTTTCACCATTCCAATTTTTCTTTTTTTGATAAAAACGCTCCACTCCATGAATGTATCATCGTTTGGATTAGCGCCAGCATTTGGATGAAGTGTGACTTCCATCCCTCTTATATCTTTGACATTGAACTTCTCCAAGTCCATGTATGCTTCCCATATCAAAACACAATCATTATCAAACATATAATTATTTATAATATATTCGTTTAAATATTAGAAAATCCTATCCAATAGAGCCGCGCTTAATCTAGGGGAGCGTTAGGCCTATCTTTAAAATATGCGGCCATTGATTTGCTTCTATTAGCCAACATATCCATATATCTTTCAATATTATAGATCACTTCATCATCTTCAATTGGCCCAACTATTATATCGTTAGGACGAATATCTGAACCACCCCTGTAAGAACCCTCTTCACCTTCTGAATCATATATTTTATATTTGACTCCTGTTCGCACATCAATATCACTTGTTGCTGGAGCTATTTCCTTTTGACCCATATCTCTTTGCTCATCTTCAACATATATTTGACCAGAAGATAAATCAGCAATCTTATATAGTCTTGGATTGTAACCATCTTGTTTTGAATGAATATACCAAGAACCTTCTTTTAAATTTTCATTTTCAATTGCATCATAGAAATTTTGTCTTGGTAAAGAATAGACTTCCTCACCCAATGCTTTTCTCAAAGGAGAACTCCAATCCGCACCTTTAAATTTAAAATCATCATGATTTTCATTTAATTGATAACCATTAATGATTTGTTCATATGCTTTTTCTAAAAGAATAGTGTCGTTCGATTTCATATTAAATATTTATGTTGATTATTCTTATTTTTGCTCTAATATAAAATAATATGTATGTCTTGTCAAAACATTTTGAAAATCCAGATCAAGAAATCATTTGTCCATTAACATTGGAGTCCTATGTATATGTTGAAGTGAGTGAAGATAAACCATTGGACGAAAAGTATAAAGAAGGAGCATTGGAAACTTTGCCAAGAAGGTTTTATCAATTACCTTTTGCTCTTTTCAACAAAGGCGGGGGTAGAATAGAAGTAAGTATGAGAAAACCCTACGACTACTGAATTATTTTGTCGAATCTCCCTTTTTCCAAGAAATTCTTTTCGATCCTTTTTTCAATCTTTTTCTTGAATTACACATAGATTTAGTCGGTCTGCAAGCTGGATAACCTTTTCTCTTTTCACCTTTCTGTTTTCCACAGGTTTTTCCTGTTTTACAGTCAATCCATCCCTTGCCTTTGTTTCTTGAGAACCAACCATGTAATCCCTGTTTCTTTTCTTTCTCGAAACCTTCCATCAACATTTCAAATGTTTCGTTGAATGTTTTCATTTCTTTTTTTTCCAAATCTTTCCCTTCCTACACCTTACTACGGAACCACTTTTGTAGGCACTGCTCTTCTTACCATAAACTTTATCGGCTTTTTTTAAACACCTATCTCTTTTAACTTTTTCTTCTGAAATAATTGAATTGACAAATGAATCGAAATTTTTTAGCATAAAACTATTTATATTAAACTCGTTTAACTAATAGAGAATTTTCTCCAATCGATAAGGAATAGATTTAAACATAACCAAGCGACCAAAGTCTCTTGACCCTATCACAACCATCTTCTGTAGGTGTATCAAACATATCGTTCGCAGGATCACATATTGTTGAACATCCCGCATTCCCCTCAGTTACAGCAGCAACACCGTATCCGTTGTCGATCCAATCATTCTCCCATGGTGTTGAAAGCACAGGTCTTGTGCCAGTGATTGCGAGGAATGCACCAGAATTAGCCACATCTATTAACTGCCATTCATCGAGGATAGGGTTTCCAGTAAACGGCAAAAACTGAACACGAAATGTTACGGAATTAACTGTTCTTTCCCAAGAATCTTTTCCGTTTACTTGAGAAGCAATTGTATATACTCCATTGGGATTAACACCCCCAACATCATTTAAACCGCATAATGTGATTTCGTTTGCCATATACTATATATTTAGTCTAATATTGTATTCTTTCATCTCTTTGGGAGAATCTCAAATGCTTTCATTTGCTCAACGAATGAATCTGGAACATA
>Ga0181358_1001096_pt1 | contig 12454 bp, 23 predicted proteins | sample Fa13VDMM110SD_FD_130096 | JGI IMG/M metagenome (GOLD analysis project Ga0181358, IMG submission 130096) | Freshwater viral communities from Lake Michigan, USA - Fa13.VD.MM110.S.D | ecosystem: Environmental > Aquatic > Freshwater > Lake | place: USA: Michigan | collected 2013-09-24
ACCTGATCTCTGAACTGCCCATAGAACATTGGTATGCCGGTCGGGTTAATCAGCTTTGCCAATCCGTAAGCATCCACAGGCGACTGAGCGGCGGGGGTTCCGGTCAACATCCACAAACCCTTTATAACTTTTGTTAGGTCGCGCAGGTCTTTCCAACGATCTGTCTGAGCATTCTTATAAGCTGACGCTTCGTCTACTACGATCAAATCAAAGCCGCCCTTAAGCAACTCACTCTTAACGATTCCAACACCATCAAAATTGATGACGACAAACTCTGACCCAGCATTGATGATCTCTTTACGTTTCTTAGCCGCGCCGTGTGCAACGGATACTGTGCGGTGTATTGCAAACTTAAACAAATCCTGCTGCCACGCCGATTTCATAATAGACAAAGGACAAATCACTAACACACGCTTAATTAACCCTAACTGCATCAAATAATCTACTGCCCAAATCACTGATGCTGTCTTGCCTGTACCCTGCTCGTTGAAGCAAAATGACTTTGGGTTTTTTACAAGAAATTCTGATGTAACCTTCTGATGCTCAAATGGAGTGAGCCCCGGTGGACGAGGCCACTCATACGCTGATATGTTCATTTTCTTCTCTTAGTTTTACTAAATTCATTTCCACATCGTACTCAAGGCGATAACTTCTAGCTAGGAGTACATACAAGCTAAATAGCGTGTCTCCTGAGTTTTCGATTTCAGTACGATCAACCCAGCCTCTCCCAAACGCTACTAACCACATTTGCTCCTCGCTCATTTTTTCTTTGGCTTGTTGGTTTTGACCGTGTGGTCTGAGTTGCGGGTAAATGAGCGATTGGCGCTCGGCGCTTTGAGCTTAAGATTTCCCTTAGCATTACTACCCCCTTTGGATAGGGGAACCACATGGTCGATGTCCTTTCCAGTACGGTCAATGCCCTTCTTGTCCATTTCGTTTCTTGCACGTTGTCTATCCATTCTGTTTTCGTGTTCGCCTCGGGCGACTTGTTGCGTGTATTCTTTTTTGTATGGTCGGGGTTTGTTTACGTAGGGCATCTTTAACTCCTGTTGTACTCACATTGTTTAATTGCACAGAACTTGCACAGTGGGCCACTGATTGGATTCCACACCCCATTTTCCAACGCCGCCTCAATTCGTGCAACATCTTTTGCTGGCTTCTCTATGTACTTTGGCATCATTTCCCTGTGATGTTCAGCCTGAATAAACTCTTTAGAGACAGTGAAAATCAAAGCGGACTTCACCCGCTTGATCTCCGGAAATTTGGCAAAAAGCCCACAAGCCACAAGATCGAGTTGCTTTACGTCCGCATATCTCGCACTCTTGCTCGTCTTGTAGTCTGCTGAGTAAGCAAGCCCCTTCTCCCGATTGATAACTACCAAATCGGCTATGCCATGCCACCAAACATTCGGAGCACTGAATTCGCAAGTCTCCAAGTCCTTGGTCAAGCCCAACTTCACTTCGCATAGCTTCTCTCCTTCAATATTCTTCAGTACGTCTAATGTGTCTTGCATGTAGTCAAACGCAGGGGGGATAGGCTTGTCGTCCCGAATGTATTCCTCTGCCACAGTGTGTGCAGTCTTGCCGTACAGCGTTGCCGTTGTGTCAGGCTCAACAACGTCCTTGGCTATCTTGGTGTGATAGTACTTCTTGGGGCACTGCTGAAATGTTTTCAGGCTACTAAACGACCACACAATACTCATGCTGTTTCCTCTACCAAGTAAGCTTCGCGTTTACGGGGTTCCCCGTTGCCACGCACAAATGAATTCCACCAATAGATACCGCTCTTGCGTTGTTTAAAGTGGCCTCGCACGTAGTGGGCTGAAATATCTGAACGGCGACTGACAACACCCTCGGTTGTGGCGCTCTCAATCTCTTCCAAATGCAACAATGTGTACGCACTAGCAGAGTATGCCTTCTGTTTTTTACCGCCGAGTTTTGTGCCTTTGGGTGGTGTCCGTGCGGGAACCTTAGTCCGACCTACCCCGCTCTTACAGCTAAGCAAAAGATAAGAGGCAAACATAAGACATGGGATTTCTGTGGCGGCTTCTCTAATGTGTTGATGTGTTTCAGGGGATTCAAATAACTGCATAAAACGCTCAGGTGGAACCTTCGCTTTTTCTGCGGCCACGATGAACGATACGCACGGTATTATGTTGCAATCAACAGCATCGTCTCCGTTAACCCTAGAGCTAAGAGACACTTTAAGTGCACCAATCGCGTTCATACCAAATAAAAACGTAAAGAAGCTATGTTGAATGCGACCGTCAATGAACTCCCAATACGGTAAACAAGTAAACACACCCTTTTCAATTTCTCGGATGTATGCGCCGATGCGTATTATCTCAACGATGCCATTGATGAGTCCGTTGTGGCGTAGCTTGCGAATGTCTTCTGTTAGCGGGTACTCGATCACCGTATGCGGGTACGGCATACGCAATTCAGTAAGGCTAGGCATCTTGAAAGACTTAGAACGCACAAGCATTTCGGCGCTCAACGCAACTTCGGGCGACAGAATAAATGTTTGCACATCCTTCTTCGGTACGTTGTGTTGGAACTCAACTGGCAACCCATACTCATTGGACGTGACACGGTCAAAAAACTTGTCGATAAGTGGTTTATTAACAGTCGCCATAACTCCTCCCATACCCTGCTTCACAGTTCAGGGGTAGCTCAGATGCCCACGTCGGGCGGATACGCATACACAATTCAACGTACTCCTTAGCTGTTTCAGCCTCGGCCTCCGGTGCAATACAAGCGATGGCGTCATGGACGGTCATCACCACGCGATACTTTTTGGCCACCATCAACATCTGCTCACCTATCACGATACGTGCAAGTGCTTGGCATACGTTCTCAATCACCTTGCCGCCGTATATTCGGTTGGGGATGACAGCTTTGCCTTTCTTGGTGTCGTACACAAGTTCGGTCTTGCCATCATCGTCTATCTTTTGGCGTAGGTTGGGGTACTTCAAGCGTAGTCCATTGGGGAGCAAGATGCCCTCTGACCCATCCACTTTGAGGATGCCGCCCCGACCAAAGGATGTGGTTTGTTCACGGATGATTGCGGGGAGGGCATTTGCCGCCGCTTTCCATAGCTCGGATATGTATGGGTAGGTTCGGCGGTACGTGTCAATGATACGTTTTGCCTCATCCGCTGATACCTCCACTCCAAAAGTTTTGAGTTGCGCTCTAAACTTAATCGCACCCATACCATAGCCAGCCCCAAGAATCGTCGTCTTACCAACAAACCGTTCATCCTTCGTAATAGCATTGATCTCCTTGCCATAGATAGCTGTTGCCATGATTTTGTATACATCCTCACCCCTTTCAAATGCGTCCACCAAATCATTCTGACCTGCTAACCATGCCAGCGTACGTGCTTCAATCTGCGAGGAGTCCGAGTCAATCATCACGTGTCCAAACGGCGCAAGGATAGATTTCTTGAGCGGTGATGTGCGTTGCAAGTTTTGCAAGTTGATCTTGTCGTCACCACCCCACCGTCCTGTGTGGGCGGCGTAGTAGCGTAGGGGAACTGGCATTGGCCCTCGGGAGGCGATACCGATGAACCGCTCGGTTCGCGTCTCTTCAATGGTTGACTTCGTACCTAACCGGGCCGCAACTACTGCTTGTACCCGAGTATCCTCATGCTCCAACAGGGCCTTGAACTCTTCGTCGTTCTTGGCAAATGCGTAGGTCTGTTTCCCATTAGCGGGACTCTTCTTCATGGGCGGCGTAACCCCAAACGATATAAGCAAGTCAGCAAATTGTGGGTTGCTCATCAAAGTGTCTTTGTCAAAGCTGTCCAGCAAATCTTCCTTGCGGCGCTTCTCTTTAACCAAGTGAACTTCCAGCATCTCCTTGTCCAACTGCAACACTGGCTCGGTGAACATCCGCACAGTCAGGTCAATCAAGCGTAGCTCAACCGCAGGGAATCCTTGGCTCATGTGTCCATACAAATCCCACGTTAGCGCCACATCGTTCTTGCAGTAGCTTGCGTAGTCGGCTAACTCATCCTTGGTGAAAGTCTTGCGAAAGTAGTTGATGTACTGCTTAACCTGTTCACCCTTGACCCCGATGCCGTAGTGCTGTGCCAGCACCGCTAGGCTTCCACCCACTTGCGTACCATGAAGCGCTCGCCCCATGCTCAACGTATCCAACCAGCCCTTGGGTGTAATCCCAAACTGCCAATTCAGAATTGCTCCATCAAATGGTGCGTTGTGGGCTAAGGCTATGGAGTTCTTCCAGTCATACTTTTGGAGAAATTGATACATGGCTGAGTGTGTACCGCTGAACCACACCGGTTCACCATCGTCTACCTGTACTGCAACACCAATAACCTCGAAACGTGGGTCACGGATGTACTCCTCAGTGGTCTGCTTGGAGAACCCAAGGTCGCCGCCGTAGGCTGTCTCAAAGTCAATCGTGATGATGTTCATTAGCTCCTCATCAATTGAATAAGTTGTTCTAAGTATCCGAGTTCGAGTTGCTCTTCGGCAATCACAACGGCCATTCCGCCGGATTCTTTTATTTCTCGGATGTTTTTGTCTTGCAGTGCTGTGGTCGTACCTTTACCCGCCTTGGCTTCAATCGCAAGGAAGTTTCCGTTGACACAGCAAAGAAAGTCGGGGACTCCTGAACTGCCGTAGCCAGTGCCGATGGGCATGGCAAAGTACACGTTGTTGTCTTTCAGGGTTTTTTTGATCTTGGCCTTGACCTTGGCTTCAGGTGTCTGTGCCATAGATCATGCTGTGCCATTGGGTTACTGAGGGCATGTGATTGTGCGACTGAGTCGGCTCAACCTTACCGATGGGGTGAATCCAACCAAGAGTCTTGAGCGCTTTAACGCCAGAAACCCATACGTTTGGGTGTAGCGTCTTAGGTCTAAACAGTTTGTTGTTTGCGCAGTGATTTCTAAACTCATCACCAAGCACAATGGGCTTTTTTGTAAGTAGGTCTTCAGCCAGTCTTATGTATTCTTCTACAAAAGCAGGTTCAGTTTCCGCCGCTTTTTTCCAGCACTTGTCTGCGAGTGCCAACGCATTCTCCATTCGTGGTGTCATCTAACGCTCCAATTTGTTTTCAGGCAGCGATAATAACACACAGCTTGACTTTGTCAAGTACAGGCGTAAAAAAACCGCCCGAAGGCGGTTAGGACTTACCCTAACAAATGTTAGGCAGAGGGGTTGGCAGATTACGTGCCCCCCGATCACGTTTGAAGTTGAGTGAAGCCAATTTATTCAAGGGGGAACTTCACCCAAAGAGACACCGTCACATCTGCCAGCTAGGTCGTCCCCCAATCAATCTATCCCCCCAATCTTTAAGCCTGTGCTATCGCTCGTTCAAGATACCACTTGGCTTTCTCCAAGTCTTGCTTGCGGCTACCCTTGTGGTCGGCTCGGCTAATGTACTTTACAGCATTACCCAAGTGATAGGATAAACCTTTTGCCTCGATAAAGTCGATAGTTTCCATACCACCTACTTTGTAATGAGCGGGGTGATTCACTGGGTCGGCTTGTGGCTCTTCCATTGTGATTGGCGTGTTGCTTGAGAACAATGCAATGCGCTTCATCTTAGGTTCTCTAAGTATCTTGGCTTTCTGCTTCGCATACTCCGCTGTTGAGATGCCCAGTCTGTTGGCTACCTCTACCTCAGAGCGTTGAAGAACAATCTTTTTCGCTTGTAGTCTTTTCCTGTCGGCGTACATGGTTTGATGTACGTATTGCGCTTTTAACTTCAATGTTTGCGCTATCTCCTTTGCACTTGCTTCGGGATGAGCAAAAATGTAGTTGCGGATTTTTTGTGCGTTACTCAGTTTCTTTGCCATTGTTAGCTCCTTGCTGTTGGCTGTTTACATACTCGGTAAGAATTTCACGAATCTTGGCTTGCTTTGAATACGCATGGTTGGTGTTGAAGTAATCCATCACCTCCCTTGATAGTCGCAAGCTCGTATTGAAAAGAGTTGGCTTCTTACTAGGGCCTCGTCCTTTTCGTTTTTTAGTTTCCTCGGTCATTTGGTTTCCTTTTGTCTCTGCTGTTTTGTAAAAGTTTTCTTAGCCATGCTCCTCCTCCTAATTTCATGTACTCTTCATACTCGCTTTCGGTTACGCGAATACCGATAGTTTTGCCGCTTTTGGTTAGCTCACTCTTGGGTCTCGGCATTCTTTCTCATCCCTACAATTGAATCTTGAAAACGATACTCACAACTATGCTGGTCGCCAGCAGACTTAGTTATAAATACCAACCCACACTCAGTGCAATACCACGCCGTGCCTTGGGCAACAATGGTTGACTTGTTTGGGTGCATACCTTTCTCTCTGCCAAAGAATGTTCTTATACGTTCAAGCATTTTGTTTCCTCCATCTTCTACACAAATCTCTTGCTTCTTTGCTCTTGGGTTTCCTGTCGCACATCTCGCTTATGGATTTCTCCTTTGCTTGCACCTGCAACTGCGCTGGCGTAATGGGTTGTGGCGGGGTCATCCCCTGTGTTAAATATGCAACCCACACACTTGCGCCAATAGTCAATAGCACTGCAATAGTTATTTCAAACTTCATGTCTACCTCCTTTTAGCTCTTACACGTGCCGAACCTTTAACTACATTCCAATCTGTGCTGGAATTACGAATGCTGACTGAGAGCGTACTCATACCAATACGTATTCGATTTTGGCGGTATTTGCTCCTTTCATTTGTCATATCTTTGTCTCTGTCAGTATTTTGTAACGACGTGGTGTACTTAGATGTTTGTAGCTTCTTTAATAACAATACATCTTTCTCAGGGGGTTGTTCCCATAGGCGTTTACTTATCTTCTCTAGGTGCGCCGCCATATAAGCTCGGGCAGGGAGTTTCCAAGGTGCGCCCTTGTGGGGTAAACGTAACAGTGGTGGGTCAATATCATATGTCTGCTTCCCAGTAATACTGGTAAACATATGCATAGCATCTAACAGACTACCACTGTTACGCCACGTTTTTATTAGACACGCATCCCAGTATTCTTGTGGTGTACTCATGCTTCCTCCTTATGCTCCGCAAGCCTCGCCTCAAGACGCTTAATCCGTTCTTCGTTGTATTGCATGGCGGCATTGGCATACTCAGCGGCGGTCTCGGCCTCCAGCTTGCGTAAGTGTGCCTCTTGCAGTTCGGTGTAGATCACCTCAGAAATAGTCTTTGACCTGAGAATGTCTTTGATGTACTTGATTGTTGTCTCTCGGAAGTTCATACCTTCTCCTTAATGTCCAGCACCATGTGACCTTCGCTCCAGTGGTAGCCGATAACTTCCCACTCTGCGCTAGAACTGTGAATTTTTATTGGCTTGTGCATTGCCTCGGCTATTTCGCACACGGGCTGGTTAGGGTCACTGTCGCCTTCAAAGACAACGAATTCAATTGGTGTCATGCTATTTCCTGTCATGCTATTTCCTGTCATGCCCCCCTCGCTTTCAACATTGCGTCTGCAATTTCATAAGCCGTCTTTGCAAGCTGTTCGTAGGATGAACCCACGCTTGTTCTTAACATAGCTTTTGCCGCAAAGTAATCTCGCAAGGTCATGCCTTGTTCAGTAATGTGGCTTACGCCTGCTGGCGCTGGAAATGCTGGTGGGTTGTTCATTGGTTTCTCCTTGCTGATCGCCGCTTTCACCGACTCCTTGCGTTGCTTTGCTTGTCGCTCAATGTCATTGAACGCTTCATCTTCTTCATTCATCATCGCCTCCATTCTGCATTGAGTAAACCATCCAACCAATCATGGCGCAGACAAAGACAAACAGTATCGCGCCCAGTGCCAACATTGCTGTCATTACAAGAATACCTGCAATCATTTCTAACATTTGTTAGGTCTCCTCTACTATCAATACAAACACTTCGTCGTTGATGCGGCAACCTGTGTCCGATATGAACTGCTCGGCTTCTACAAGTTTCAACATACCCAACTTACCCCGCATGTCGTCGGGGAGCGTATTATCATCAAACAGATCAATCTTGTCACCTATCTTTACTAGGTATTTACCTCCATCTTTGATGACTAGCGCGGTCTTGCCATTATCGAATTGGCTTCTAATCTTCTCAATAGTTAGCATCTCCACACCTATGCGGTCATTTTCTGTGCGAGCTTTGTTAATTTTTATTTGCTCGGACTCTGCCAGTGTTTTAATATGCTCAAGGAACACAGGAAAGCCAGTTCCCATGATGAACTTATAGGCGGCGGTTTGCACATTGTTTTCATGCTCACTCTTCTCTCTGCTCTTCCTACGCGACTGTTGGCTCATGACACTACTTGCATCTTTCACAGCCTTCTCAATGCGCTCGTTGGGCTTGAGTTTGAAGAACATCTTCTTGGCTTTCAGGATAGCCTTATCCGCATCCGCAGTTCTGTACCCCCCACGGCGAGTCCTGTCCTTACTGATACGCTCGTTGGAGATTTGGATTACATAGTTGCGTCCGTGATACTCCTTGCTGATAGTGCCTAGCACTTCTCCAGCTTCCATTACTACGAACCCTGTTGCTTTAAGGTTATCGCCGGATAAGTACGAAATCTCATCCACTACGAATCGCCACAAAGGATTCAGCACGGCCAGTCGTTGCACAACTGGGTCTATCAACGTATCCACACTCTTTAGCTCTCGGGTACTGTCTTTGATGGACTTTGCCGCTTTCGTGCTGATCTCTACGTTGTTCAGTTCTAATGTATTCATGATTGCTCCTAACAAATGTTATGTCCTACCAATTAAACTTGCCCAAAATAGCGTCCACCTTGGACTTCAACTCGTTACGTGAATCTGCATGTTCCTTGATGTCCTCAATGTCAGCACTCACCATCGCTACCTCTAGCTGTCTACGTGCTTCCTCCAACTTGGGGTCGTTGGTCACGTTCAGCTTGGTCAGCAGTTCACACAACTCTATGGGGTTAGAGATAAGTGTGTCGTGGTAACGCTTCTTGGAATCCTCATCCACATCAGTCAACTTCTCGGATATACCTACTAACATCTTATGCAGACGTTCCCACGGCTCACGCATAGCCTCGGCTAACTTGTTGTCTTGTTGTGCAATGAACTCGCTGCGCATTTCCTCTAGGTCATACGCAGGAATGTCTAAGCGAAAGTCGCCCGCCTCGGGCACAGGCTTGACTGTGCGACGAAAGCCAAACTTCAACATAACATCTGTTAGGTCGGGGTAGTCCTCGGCTTTGTACAGACCCTTCAACGCAATCGGTGCTTCCACCACAAGACGCGGGTACTCGATGAAGAAGTTCTGACACATCATGTTGAATGTCTGCTCAAACCCATTCATGGTCTGCTTGTAGTCCATGAACAAAGCAGTTGGCAACATGCGCTCACCCTTGTCAGCCCACGGCAACGTGTGCCTGTTGTGATACAGACGAACCCTTGCGGCAAAGTCTGATATGTCTTTGCGTAAGCTAGTACCTGCAAACAGATTCTTCTTGGTCTGCGATGCACCACGTACCGCCCCCGCATCGCTGTTCACCTTGTCGGTGACTTCCCTGTCCAACTTGGACGCAGGCCATACGCTGATGTTCAACTCCACTAATAACGCTGATGAACTAATACTCATGATTTACTCCTTGATTTCTTCAACATCTAACAACTCTGATTCGCCCTCTGCCTTGCTTAGATTAAGCTCGGCAAACATGGCGCTCTCGGCTTCCTCTTGCGACTCGGCCTCTACTTCAACCTGTTGGTAGTACCTGAATACCAACACTCCTCGGTATCGCTTCATGTTCTCTCCTAACATTTGTTATGTTCAGTTCTTGATGTGGATGGTCTTGCCGTTGCCAGCTTCGCCATCAAAGTAGTCGCCCACAATGCACCACAGCGTAGGTGCAGTCCACTCACTGCCCCAGTCATCGCCCACGCAACCATCGGTCAGGATGATGACGCACTCAGGCTTGATGTTCTTCTCCTTGAGATACTCTGATACGCAGGTCGGGCTTGTGCCACCACCACCCTTGGGTCGAGTTGAGTTGATGATGTCGCTCGCTTGCCCATCACCATAAGTCTCATGCCCCACCACCGAGCTACCCCAGTACAGCAAGTCAACACACGCAGGGTTTACCTCTTCCGCGATACCCTTAACCTCGGACAAGAACTCAGCAAGCTCGGCATCTCCCACCGAACCCGATGTGTCAACCGCGATAACCAAGTGACCAACCTTCTCACCGATTAGCGTCGGCATGTACACGCCTGTGGATAAGAACCTACGATTAACCCTGCGCCATGACGATGCGTCCTTGGAATTGCAGATTGATTTCACAAAGTCACGCAACACTTCGCGCCAGTTGACCTTCGGCTCAAGCAAGTCGGCAAGCTCGCGGTCTGAACCATCTTCTCCAGTACCCGCAAGCTTCTGTCGCGCCATCATGCCTTGGCGTATCGCTTGGTCGATCTCGCGCTCAAGCTCACGCTTCTCCTCCTCGGTCATGTCCTTGGCTTCGTCCCAATCGTGGTCGTCGAACCCATCCTCGCCATCTTCGCCCCCGTCACCATCCTCTTTCTCCTGCTTGAGTATGTCGAACACTTGCTTGGTGTTCATGCCACGGAATCGCTCGTCGATCAAGCCCATCACCTTACCCGCCATCTTGTGCCCCTTGGGGTAGCGCGGCATCGCAATGATTGACTCGGTTGGATCGAGGTCTTTGAGCATGAGGTTAATCACGTAGTCACAAGCCTGATTTGCCAGCCTGTGGTTCTCGTCGTGGAGTTTCTTCCATGTGGTCAGGTGTCGGTACATCTTGTGTCCGTTCTCATGCGCCACTACGAAATTCAACTCTTGGTCACGCAACTCACTCACGAACTTGCGGCCATACCGCTCATCGCGCCCATTGGTGCACGCCGTTGGTAAGTTATCCACTACGCTAGTACGTCCAACCATCATCACGCCAGACAGCAACGCGAATTTGGGATTACGCATCAGCGTTATCTTCGCCTTCTGAACTTTCCGTTCTTCTAACATTTGTTATCTCCTTCGTTTAACATTTCACATACCTTCTGACATACTTCTTTACTCTCGTTCTTGAACAAGGTGTTCCAGTCCTCGTCCCTCACGCACCAACCCAAGACAACTATTTCCCCATGTCGATTGGTTGCGGTTATCCACTGCACAAAGTACGGTGCTTCCCCCTGCTTACGCAGTTCTTCGTAGAAGATGTCCGTAATCTTCACAGCAAGTCTTGGTTCTTGGCTACCCAGTTGCTGAATGCCTTGGAACTGAACGCAATCGCTTGCTTGTCCTTGGACTTGGCAATGTTGATAGCAAACACAGCTTGCCACTCGGCATCGAATCGCTCTAGGTATTCCATGAACGGAGTAATCGTGTCCTTGGTGATACGCGAGATAGCACCGAACACCACAATCGCACAAGCCCCCGGACTTGTAGGTATCTTCGTAGTCTTAGGGTTGTCGATGGTTGCTTCCCATGTTGGCAGTTGGTCAGCGAACTCGATGTACGCTTGCATGTCCCGCGCACCACTCTCACCCAACGCACCAGTCAACGCCGCAATCACAGCATCGGGGTCGTTGTGCTTACGAGATCTAACAATGTTAGATGCAGTTGCTAGAGAACGTGGAGACACGAACGCCTTCTGTGGTTTCTTCGGGTTGAAGATGTAGGGGTTGTCGCCATGCCCATCGAGATAGCTCGCCAACACATGAGGGAATCGGCTCACCCATGCACATACTTCAGGCTCGATGCCGCTAGGTATAGCCCACTCCAACCACTGCTCAGCGTCAGGCTTGGCAATCGTTAGGGGTACTAAGCGATTCGCACTATGTTGTTTCAGCGAGTCCCCGACACCGTCGGTGCTCAAGTTCCCAGTTAAGAACACAATGGTCTGTCGATCTCCGTCTCTAGGTATTGGTATGTCACCGAGTCGCGGGTTCGCCTTCTCGAACATGGGGTGCAACATATTCTTCACAGGGTCAGCGCCCTTGGTGTACTCGTCGAGCATGATGACCAACGGCTTGCCTTCGTGCAGTTTGAACCGAGCATTCGGGTAATACCGAGTCGTCTTAGTTTCGTGGTCGATGACCGGCATTGCAATGTCGCCCAAGTCCATGTTGGGTACGTCAATATAAGCATGGTCGTAACCAAGGTCGTTGGCAATGGCTTCGAGCATTGAACTCTTACCAATGCCCGGCTCGCCTTGTAACAGGAACCGAGTTTCGGGATTCGTGCGAATCAATGTGGATGCTTGGGCAAGGGTAAGTGACTTACCGAATCTAACTTCTGACATATCTAACTCCTCTGATTGACCTAACATTTGTTAGGATTTGTTGAACAAACTGACACAACTCTTTCATTTACAGCTTATAGTATACCACAAAGTTACATATAAGTCAAGCTTTTTAGCCAGCGTTCTGACCAAACTCTTTCTCGTAATCAGCTACCAATTTGTCCCGCACTTCTTTGCGCTCAAGAATTACTCGAACAAGGAAGTCTGAACC
>Ga0181358_1001099_pt1 | contig 12448 bp, 5 predicted proteins | sample Fa13VDMM110SD_FD_130096 | JGI IMG/M metagenome (GOLD analysis project Ga0181358, IMG submission 130096) | Freshwater viral communities from Lake Michigan, USA - Fa13.VD.MM110.S.D | ecosystem: Environmental > Aquatic > Freshwater > Lake | place: USA: Michigan | collected 2013-09-24
CAGTTAAACCAGTTGCTCCTGTACTTCCTGTAGCACCAGTCAAGCCTGTAGCACCTGTACTGCCTGTAGCACCAGTTAAACCAGTTGCTCCTGTACTTCCTGTAGCACCATTTAATCCAGTTGCACCTGTGCTTCCAGTAGCGCCAGTTAAACCAGTCGCACCTGTGCTTCCAGTAGCACCCGCACTGGTAACAGCAACTCCATTCCAATATAATGTAGTTCCACTAGCGTATATTTTTCCAGTTGTAACTGCCGGAATTCCACTGGTAAGATTAATTCCACTAGGATAAGAAGCTGAAATTCCAGATTGGTTACCGTTGGCAGCTACAGAATATAAAATATTACTAGAAGAATTTTGCACTTCTAATAAATTAGCAGATTGAGAGGTTGTGCCTTGGACTATTAATGGTTTATTTGAACTTGAACTTGATTTAATATGTAAACTAGCTTGGGGACTATTGTTATTAATTGCTACAGAGCCTTGAATGTATGTATTTCCTCCGCTAGTTCCGCCGCTTGATATTATAGTTGTTCCACCATAAGCTGATCCACAAGCTATCGAAACAGTACCGCCCGCTGATGATGGGCCGCTACCACTACCATAAGCTAGTGTAACATTGCCTCCATATCCATGATAATTAGTTGATCTTCCTGCTGCTATCTCAACATTACCGCCAGAACCGGGAAAAGAACTAGTATTTATAGCATTGCCTAATCCGACATCACCTCCTTTTGTTATATTATTTCCATTAGTTCCACCAAATGCATATGCGGCAGTAAAAGAAGGCGCTTTTACACCATTTACACCAGAAAAGTACACATCTTTTGTAGAAAATAAGCTACCGCCAGAATCAGCATAAACCATAGCGCTAGATGACGAGTCCTGAATTTCAAATAAATTTTCAGTCTGAGAATTTGCGCTTTTTACTATAATTCCTTTTGCAATACCCGTGGGAATATTTACATCAAGAATACTATTTGGGCTTGCTCCTCTATTAATCCCAACTCTTGAGTTTGTCGTGTTTATATACATTATACTTTGGGGCATAACAGTTACTGTATTTCCACTGTATATTGGTATATAATTACCAGTGCCTGACACAATGGTTCCGGGGCCAGTTGCTCCAGTTAAACCCGTAGCACCCGTTAATCCAGTAGCACCAGTTAAACCTGTAGCACCTGTACTACCTGTAGCACCAGTTAAACCAGTTGCACCTGTACTGCCTGTAGCACCAGTTAAACCAGTTGCACCTGTACTACCTGTAGCACCAGTTAAACCTGTAGCACCTGTGCTTCCAGTTGAACCAATTAATCCAGTTGCTCCTGTACTACCAGTAGCACCAGTTAATCCAGTTGCTCCTGTGCTTCCAGTAGCCCCAGTTAAACCCGTAGCACCTGTACTGCCAGTAGCACCTTGATTGCCAGTTACACCAGTTGCTCCAGTACTACCAGTAGCTCCGCTTAAACCTGTAGCTCCAGTACTGCCAGTAGCTCCAATTAAACCTGTAGCGCCTGTACTTCCAGTAGCTCCAGTGCTTCCAGTAGCTCCAGTTAGCCCTGTTGCTCCTGTGCTTCCAGTAGCTCCAATTAAACCAGTAGCACCTGTACTACCAGTAGCACCACTCCCAGTAGCTCCAGTTAGCCCTGTTGCTCCAGTACTACCAGTAGCCCCCGTTAAACCTGTAGCACCTGTACTTCCAGTCGAACCAGTTAAACCAGTAGCTCCAGTGCTTCCAGTAGCTCCGGTTACGCCAGTAGCTCCAGTACTACCAGTAGCTCCAGTTAAACCTGTAGCGCCTGTACTTCCAGTCGAACCAGTTAAACCAGTAGCTCCAGTGCTTCCAGTAGCTCCAGTTACGCCAGTAGCTCCAGTACTACCAGTAGCCCCAGTTAAACCTGTAGCACCTGTACTTCCAGTCGAACCAGTTAAACCAGTAGCTCCAGTGCTTCCAGTAGCTCCAGTGCTTCCAGTAGCTCCAGTTAGCCCTGTTGCTCCTGTGCTTCCAGTAGCTCCAATTAAACCAGTAGCACCTGCACTACCAGTAGCACCACTCCCAGTAGCGCCAGTTAAACCAGTTGCACCAGTACTGCCAGTAGCACCAATTAAACCAGTAGCGCCACTCCCAGTAGCTCCAGTTAGCCCTGTTGCTCCAGTGCTTCCAGTAGCTCCAGTCAATCCTGTTGCTCCTGTGCTTCCAGTAGCACCACCCCCAGTAGCTCCAGTTAGCCCTGTTGCTCCTGTGCTTCCAGTGGCTCCAATTAAACCAGTAGCACCTGTACTACCAGTAGCACCACTCCCAGTAGCTCCAGTTAGCCCTGTTGCTCCTGTACTTCCAGTAGCACCAATTAAGCCAGTAGCACCTGTGCTGCCAGTAGCACCAACTAAACCAGTGGCTCCAGTACTTCCAGTTGCTCCAGTAAATCCTGTAGCTCCAGTGCTACCAGTTGCTCCTAATCCAGTAGCCCCAACTATTGTAGAACTTGAAACTGTAGTAAAACCATCGCCAGTGGATACAACTATATTTCCAGATGCGTTTACTGCATTAGCCCCCAAGTACATAGCTTTAGTTGCAGGATAAGAAATAAATAATACAGAAACTCCAACGAGAGAGATTTTAGTTCCCCCCGTTGAAGAATCTAAAACTGTATCGCGCGAAAGTGTGTTTGAGGAAGAGGAGTATGTTCCAACGCCAGTTTCCCAATCATTAGATCCACCAGAAGTAACTGTATAATAAGTTTGTATGTTCCCACTGCCAAGAGAACTAAATCCTTGAAATCCGGGATATACAAAATCTATACTAAGTGTTCCAGAGCCTGTTGTGTAGGTATCTACTTTTACGCGATCTTTTATCATTCTTTACTCCGATATTTCTTTAAGTCCAAGATGGGCTAATAGACCAGAGAATGTGCAATTCTTGCCAACTATATCAAAGCCCGATATATTGGTTGCTTGGGCGATATGAGTTTGCGGATGACATCTAACATAGAACATTGTTTGAACGCCACCAGTAGTTGTACCACCAGCAAGTTCAAGAACTAATAGTTGTTGACGAGCAGTTTCTGTGATACCAGCCGCTAAACCGTAGTGGGTAGCTGGAGAAGATCCAGTTGCAGACAAAGGAATACTAAATGAGTTGCCCGGCGAGATAATAGAAGCGAGTCCATCGTATTGGGCCTTGGCTGGCTGTAAGCAAACCATAAGGTAATCATAAACGGTTGCTGTTGCTCCATCATCTACTGACACTGAAGTTGCTCCATTTGCAACTGCTTCTGCGGCTTTACGAGCTAAGTCTAACTCATAAACTTTTGTATGCTCTGCTAAGAATCCACGAACTATCCCATTTGCGAACATTGCTTTAGTTTCGGGATTTGATATGGTTTGTGGTTGCTGGCCAGTGATAACACCAGTTCCAACAATTTGTCCACTTGGCCCATATTGCAATGTAAAAGGATTAACCACTGGTGTAATTGGCCCCGGAATGATAACGCCCGTAGCAGATGTCGTAGAGTTATAAACAAATGGTAGCTCAATAGGATCGGGCAAACCACTTCCAGCATACCCAACGCTTTGGCCAACACCAAGTAAATTCCCAGAGTCGGGGTATATTGTGTAATCTGGGGCTTTAGTTCCGGGCAGATCGCCCACATAACCAACCCCGCTCGCAAGCGATAATAAAACGCCCGTATCACTCGCCCATGTGATTATATTTTGTCCTGCAACTGGATTGGACACAGTTGGTTGATAACGATAATTCGCCGCGATAGCATCAAAAACGCGAGTTGCGCTATCGTCGGGAATGTAAATTGAAAGAATTGCCATGCAGTTCTATGCCTCCTAAAAAGATTTTTCTATTATATTATACACCAAATCGACCACGATTAGCTACGAAGTTATTATATACTTCTGTTGAAGTTAAAGTTCTATTATAATTTTTAATAATACTCATGCTGCCATTAAAAAAGTGAGCTGTACTAAATGCGCTATATCCTATTGTTGTAGCAGCAGTCACTGAGAATGAATTAGTTCCGGTAGCTCTAGACGCTCCATTAATATATATAGTATATAGATTAGCAGTGGTTCTAGTAACAGCTATATGGGTCCAAACTCCAGCAACAATAGTTCCACTTGACGTGCTGCATATTCTTGTAATTCCGGTTTGATCACATGCAACGACTCCTGTTGTTGCATCCACTCCAATATCTAACCCACTAGCAGTTCGCGTAATAGCCCTGTAGCTTGCTAAATCTGTTACTCTAACCCAGCACTCAAATGTAAATCCAGTGCTAGCCCCCGATGGCATTCCACCATTTATTGCTAGATATTGAGGAGTACCACCAAAATTTATTACGCCACCATTAGAAAAATTATAATCAACTCCACCAGTTAAAGTTCCTACATTTTTACTTCTAGTTAAATCTGTAAAAGTAGAAGGAATGGGAGGAGAGGTGAATGCTGATGTATAGCGAGCTACGCCTTTTGTGATTTTAAAATTATCTATATATCCATTGTAAGCATAAACGCTAGACTGAGTATCAACAAAACCGCTAATTCGCATAATGTTGTCAGTAAGATTTGTCGAAGATGTTGCGGTGGTCTGTGAAACACCATCAACATACAGCGTTACTGTCGTGCCTTGCCTTACTAGTGCAACGTGCTGCCATTGATTTGCAACTCTGCCAGTGGTAGTTGATAAAAGCGTAGCACTGTTTAGATAAACGAGAAATCCAGCATCGTTTTCGCGAAGCATGAGACCATTCGTGCCTGTTGTCGCTGTGCGAAAATCAACCATTCCTCGTAAACTTGTGCCGGATGTCAGCGAATAAAACCAACCTTCGATTGTGTAATCTCCCGTACCTAAAGCAAATACTGCGTTGGCGGGAATTGTCAAAGTATCACCATTACCATCAAAATAACCCGCCGATCCATTATACTTACTTTGAGTTGTGCTAATTTGAGCATTCCCAGCCGCTGTCACTGTCAATGCGTTTGGACTAGAGTCTGTAAAAGTAGTTGACCCATTCGCCCCATTCATCTGAAGGTATAAGCTAACACTACTAGCATAAGAGTCGGCGTAGAAATTATAGCTCTTGGGATTTGCTGCATCAAAGTCAAGCACTAATCCATCTTTAGTTATTTTAGGTCCAGCAGAATTACTCATGATTCACTCCGTTCATCGTTTAATAACCAAACCTTCCTTTTGTGGCGTTGTAGTTCTGAAGGATTTCAGTTGCTGTTAAAGCTCTGTTGTAAATTTGAACCATAGATACTCTACCATCAAATCCTCTTTCAGTAGTCTGGGGATTTAAACTAAACCCCTGACCAATTCTTAGATTGTTCATGGTCGCTATAAATCCGGTAGCGGAACCACTGGTTACTCTAGATTTTCCAGTGTTTAAACCATTTAAATAAGTGACAGAAGAATTACCATTGCTATTATAACTAATTCCGACACAACGCCAAGAATTTGCAGTCATCCCACTATCAATAACCGGATGCGAATAGTACGAGTCATTATTATTTGTAATATTTGAATATACCCACATTAAATTCCCAGCCGCATTCATCTCAAGTCTTGGTCCAATATTTCCAGTAGTGCCATTATATGCATAATTACAATCTAAGATATTCTCATAATTTGCAATATTCGTTGCATAAAACCATACGATTACTGAAAATGAAGCAAAAGATCCAGATAAAGCTCCCACGTTAACATAATGATTACTAGCTCTTGTAAATACTATACTGCCGCCGTTGCCAGAATTATATGTGGGCGTATTAGTTAAAGTTCCGACTACCTTATTTTTAGTTAAATCATTCCAAGCAGTTCCGGTTGTTGGGTAACTTTTGGGATTTGCAGCATCGTAATATGCAACTAATCCATTCTTAACTATACTAGGGTGATGTGATAAACTCATAGACCAAACCTTCCTTTTGTCGTATTGAAATTCTGTAGAATTTCGTTAAGAGTTAATGCTTTATTATATAACTGCACTAATGAAAATGTTGCATTGGCGGGAACATTAAAATCGCTTTCGTTACCAATACATAATATTTGAGAATTTGTTATGTTTCCGACCGTAGCCAAACTAGCCGTTGCAGAAATCCATGTAGTTAAAGTTTGTAACACTCCATTAATATATATAGAAACATTCGCTAAACTTCTATCTGCAACAACTGTAACCATTTTCCAAGCTCCATTATTAACTGACGCTCCAGATGTTCTAATTATATAATTACCCGAAGTTGAAAAAGCTCCTGCTACTGTAGCGGTTGCAAATCCTATTTGACCAATGGCTGCATTTAAATAGATAAGCCACCCGTAAGATACATTTGCACTGTCTCCTGTGCTTTTAGCTAAGATAGTTCCACCAGCAGTAGAGGTTGTTTTTATCCACATATTAATGGTAAAATTACTAGTTCCAAAATTTGCGTTTGCATAATTGCCACAATTAATATAGTCGTCTACTCCATCAGTTGTAATAGCACCAGCGCTATATGTTGGTCCGTTGGTCAGTGTTCCAACCACTCTATTCTTAGTTAAATCAGTTACCACTCCGGGTAAAGATAGCGGAGCTGTTGGAGGAGTGAAAGTTGAAGTATATCTACAAATTCCTTTAGTAACTCGAAATTCGTCTATATAACCATTAAAGTAACCATTGTAAATCCCGTTATTAAGTTGTTTTGCAAGACTTATACCAGATACGTCAATTGCAGTTTCTTTTGTTGCGGAAGCAACATTAGCGCCATTTATCCACAATTTTACCGCAGTTCCACTCCGAGTAACCGCAATGTGTGTCCACGTATTAAGAAAGCTCGATGATGCTATGGAGTAACTAAGCAGTAGCCCACCCCAATATAGCTCGATACCGCCAGAAACAGTTGCCAGTTGAATTCTGTCTAATTCGATGCCACAAAATAAAATTGTAAAACCTTGATTTTGATTGATCTGTGAAAAATACCAAAAACCTTCAATGGTAAAATCTCCACTAAAATCAAATAGAGTTGCAGAAGTGAAAGTGATATAATCGCTTGTACCATTAAAATAAGCACTTGAGCCACCAAATTTACTTTGTGCGGTAGATATTACGGGCGTGCCAAATCTGTTTGCCGTTAATGCATTTTGGCTTGAATCAGTAAAAGTGGTTGAATTATTAGCCCCATCCATACTAAGCATTAAACTCACATTATTAACAAAAGGGTCTTGACCCGCTGGATAACTTTTAACATTAGCGGGATCTAAGTTAAGGACTAGTCCATCTGTTACTATTTTAGGATTATATGAGGTTCCCATGGGCTTCGCCTTTTTAATTAAGGATATTGATATCCAAAAGAATATGAAGTAACTGTTGAACTTAACGAACAAGCAGTATCAAAATACGCTGCTTTAATATAAACCTGTACGCCGTTACCAACTGTTGTTCCGTTATATGTAAACGCAGTACCGGGCGTAGCAACACTGCCAGTGCTTGAAGTTGGATCGGCAGGAGGTGATCCTTCTGCTATAGTATAACGCAGAGTTGGACATCCTCCACCTCCTCCAGAAATTGTAAATGAAATTTGTCCACCATTACAACCAAACGCCCCTTGACCCAATGGACACGTTGATGTGATAGTTGGGGCTGTTAAACTACCCGGACAAGTTCTACATGCTGTAGTAGTAGCTACACTACTTGATTGTCCACTTAAATATGCAATAGCTTTGATTGTTGTTACAGAGGGACATATAGCGGCCCCAATATTTTGTTGTTCACATGATGTAGGAGTTGTAGTAACAAAATAACCAGTTACGCATGGAATTGTAGTTCCGTTAGATCCATAAACTGGAGTGGTTCCATCTATGGTATATACTAAAGAAGATCCGGCAGTTGCAGTGCTAAAAAATCCATTTAATACACTAGAAGATCCATTGCATGATACCCCAACACTAAAAGTTGGGGCTGCTGGGGTTACACCGCCCGTAGTAATTCTATATGCTCTTAGTGTTGGTATAGAAAAACTCATGCTAAGTCACCCCCAAGCACATAATCCCCGTTGCCTCTACGATAAATACTAATTGAAGAGAATTGAGTTCGTGATCTATTTAAAAAGCCCGGAGACCTCATAGTGTTGCCCGTTCCACTTGCAACTATAACACCACTTCCAATATTTACAATCATACAGTTCCATCCCGGAATTGTAATTTCACTTGTGCTTCCAATAGTGAATGTCCCAGAGCTTACTACGCCCGTTTGCTCAATGATATATCCATGATGCACATTTGTAAGAGTTAATCCTCCCGTTGCAGTAATGATAGTAGGAGAAATCGCCCCACTGATTGATCCACTTGCAGAGATAGATAACAAAGGGGTTCCGGCAGAATTCTGAATTTCAAAATAATTAGCTGTTTGAGCAGCAGCGCCCTGAATAATTACACCTTTACGACTTGAGGAGTTAGAGATAATATCTAGTGTAGCTGTAGGTGATAGTGATGCATTGCCAATAGAAACTTGTTTTGTAGATATGTCGCCGCGAATTGTTCTGGCTATATTTAATTTATAAGATAATGAATAATTAGTTTGATTTTCAGCAGATCCAGCATTACCATTGGTAATATTACTATAAGCATTTTGAGGAGCTATATCAATATTATAAGAGCCTTTTAGCCCACTTCCAACTATATATCCAGCACCACCGTCATACGCTGAAGATACCCCATCTCCAAGTAATAAGTTATATTGTGCGGCGCCATTTAACATTGCTCCGGCTTGAGTTCCAATAATAACATTACCAGAACCAAACGAAGCATTACCGCCAGCAAAATATCCTATAACTACATTTCTATCACCTTGTATATTACCACCAATAATATTATTATAATTACCAATACCAACATCTTGATTAGCGCCGGGAGTTATAATTTTAATATTAGTAGTTCCCTTATAACCATAGCCAGCGCCATACCCTATATACATATTATTGCTTCCAGAGGAAGAAGCGCCAGCGGTGGTCCCGATAAATAATGCTCCATCTGAATTTGAATTTACAGCATATCCTGCTAGAGATCCTATCATGGTTGCATTTGTCATAGAGTATGCAGTACCAGCAGTATATCCAGCATTTGCACCAATTAAAGTGGCGCTACTCTTGGCTCCCGGAGTAGCTGACTGTCCAGCCCCCGCACCAATAAAAGTAGAATAATATCCTATAGAATTTTTACCAGCTTCTTGTCCAATATAAATTCCGAATGAGGCATTATTAGCATTATATCCAGCGGAATTTCCAATAAATGTACTATAGTCTGATCCCCACGGATCACCACTGCTACTAACAAGTCTTCCGGCTAAATTTCCTATACATAACATTGCAGTTTTACCAATTAACGACCCTGCTGGATTTAGCTCTCCAGCAGAATTAATATATCCATAAATAGCTCCAGTTGGATTTGTATATTCTAAAAGATTAGCACTTTGTGAAGTTGATGATCTTAGAATTAAACCTTTGGTTGCTGATGTCGCAGTGGTTATGTCTAAAGTTCCAGTAGGAGTTACAGTTCTAATACCAACTTTTCCAACGGAATCTACAGTAAATAAAGGAGTAGAAGATGAGTTTTGAATTTCAAGAATATCAGCAGACTGCGAAGCTGCTGCTTTAATAATTGTTCCTATTGTAGTCGCAGACCTACTTGTAATATCAAGCATAGCTGCTGGAGCAGGGCTATTAATTCCAAGCTCCCCACTCGCATCAATAACAACAAGAGTTCCGCTAGTAGCGGACTGCGCCTCAAATATATTTCCGGTTCCACCAACGGATGGTCTAACAATTAATCCTTTAAATGCGCCAGACGGATAATTGATTTCGACTTTTCCAGTATAAGCAGCGTTAGGTTGACTAGTTCCAATCCCCACAAACCCATCATACTCGGCGATTTTTACAAGACCCGATGCATCAATCTCAAGTGACGACATGCCTGAAATATCGTTGACCGAGAATATAGTGCCAGAGGCTAGACCATCAGATATAGAGAATAGCTGCCCAGCGGTGGATTCAAACGAGAGAGTTGAGTCAGGTAATATATTAAGACTGATTCCTGAAGCTGCCACGCCTGTACCAGTGAATGTAAAGGTCTTGGTTCCAGAAGAATATTTTAATGATGTGTCGTATGACAGTCCAGAAGCTGAATTCCATATTGCTATATGGTTGCCAGATCCCGTTGTGTAGACTGGCCCTGTAGCGCCAGTTAAACCAGTAGCTCCTGTGCTACCAGTAGCGCCAGTTAAACCAGTAGCTCCAGTACTTCCAGTAGCACCAGTTAAACCCGTAGCTCCAGTACTTCCAGTAGCACCAGTTAAACCTGTAGCTCCAGTACTACCAGTAGCACCAGTTAAGCCTGTAGCACCAGTACTACCAGTAGCGCCAGTTAATCCAGTTGCGCCTGTACTACCTGTAGCACCATTTAATCCTGTAGCACCAGTACTACCAGTAGCTCCTCGTACACCACTAACTCCCGTAGCACCCCAAACACCGCTAACACCTGTAGCACCAGTTCCACCAGTTAAACCTGTAGCACCCCAAATACCGCTAACACCTGTAGCGCCTGTGCTACCAGTAGATCCAGTTAAACCAGTTGCACCTGTGCTTCCAGTAGCTCCAGTTAAACCTGTAGCACCCCAAACACCGCTAACACCTGTAGCGCCTGTGCTACCAGTAGATCCAGTTAAACCAGTTGCGCCTGTGCTTCCAGTAGCTCCAGTTAAACCTGTAGCACCCCAAACACCGCTAATGCCAGTAGCACCTGTACTACCTGTAGCACCAGTTAAACCCGTAGCTCCAGTTCCACCAGTTAAGCCTGTAGCACCTGTGCTTCCAGTAGCACCAGTTCCACCCGTTAAACCAGTGACTCCAGTTGAACCTGTAGCTCCAGTTCCACCAGTTAAACCTGTAGCACCTGTACTTCCAGTAGCACCGGCACTTGTAACAGCAACCCCATTCCAATACAGCGTAGTACCACTAGCGTAAATTTTTCCAGTTGTAACTGGTGGAATTCCGCTAGAAAGAGTAATCCCGCTTGGATAAGATGCAGAAATGCCAGACTGATTTCCATTAGCATCCATATACATTAACGGAACTGAGTTAGAATTTTGTAGCTCTAAAATATTTGCAGTTTGAGAAGGAGCTGCCTTAGCTATAAGAACTTTATCAGTTGAAGCTTTTGCTATAATTTCTACGGTAGCGTTGGGGTTTAAATTACTAGATCCTACATTACCTATTGCTAATTTTTTATTAGATGTGTCTCCAATAAAAGTATTTTGTATATTTAGTTTATTAGAATTAGATCCTATTATAGAAGGGTTTATGCCACTACTTAATATTTCCATATTATTAAATCCCTTAACAGTTCTGCCTGCAAGAAATCCAATAAAAATATTATATGACCCACTAGCGAAATATCCTGCTTGAGCGCCAATTGCTACACTCTGATTTACATTTTTTGAATCACTTAATGAGATTCGTCCGATTGCGATGGAGTCCGTAATACCAACAGCATTTAAACAAGACGAGTCTCCTATTGCAATTGATGAACTCATTCCACTAGAATTATAACCAGCTAAAGTGCCAACGGAAGTAGTATTAAAAATGTTTTTAGATATAGCACCGGCCCCATAACCAACATTTATCGCGCGGTCCATTTCTGAATTATACCCTGCCTCACCTCCAACACTTACATTAAAGCTGTTATCAAAAAATACTCCTGTATACATACCAGCATTATATCCAATATATGTAGACGTAGAAAACATTGAACCCGATCCAGCTCCATATCCAATAAATACAGAATCAACACCTTTGTCAGTTGGAGTTCCAAGTCCAATCGCAATATTTGCATTAAACTGGAGTTTATTAAGAGTTCCTGTTCCACCCATGTAGATGTCTGAACCAGATATTACAATTCCTGATTTTGCTACATAAGTTCCAGCCGGACCTGTTGCTCCAGTTAAGCCAGTTGCGCCTGTACTTCCGGTAGCACCAGTTAAACCAGTTGCACCTGTGCTGCCTGTAGCTCCAGTTAAACCTGTAGCACCTGTACTGCCTGTAGTTCCAGTTAAACCAGTTGCACCTGTGCTGCCTGTAGCTCCAGTTAAACCTGTAGCACCTGTACTGCCTGTAGCACCAGTTAAACCTGTAGCACCTGTACTTCCTGTAGCTCCAGTTAATCCGGTAGCTCCAGTGCTTCCTGTAGCACCAATCAAACCTGTAGCACCTGTACTACCAGTAGCGCCAGCACCAGTAGCACCAGTTAAACCTGTAGCTCCAGTGCTTCCAGTAGCACCAGTTAAACCTGTAGCTCCAGTACTTCCAGTAGCACCAGTTAAACCTGTAGCACCTGTGCTACCTGTAGCTCCAGTTAATCCAGTAGCCCCAGTACTTCCAGTAGCACCAGTTAAACCTGTAGCACCTGTGCTACCTGTA
>Ga0181358_1001100_pt1 | contig 12448 bp, 20 predicted proteins | sample Fa13VDMM110SD_FD_130096 | JGI IMG/M metagenome (GOLD analysis project Ga0181358, IMG submission 130096) | Freshwater viral communities from Lake Michigan, USA - Fa13.VD.MM110.S.D | ecosystem: Environmental > Aquatic > Freshwater > Lake | place: USA: Michigan | collected 2013-09-24
AATCGTTGAAAGTGTTTTTGTTCATGGTCGAGGGCTAGATATAGTTCGCCAACTTGTTTATCTACTTGTTGGTATATATTACTAAACTCTCTTTCAAATTGTGATTGTTGTTTTTCTAATTTGTTTATCTTAACCATACCTAGAACTAGAGCAGATAATAATAATACTGCTGCAATCGTAAGCATACCTAAAACGTAAGATGTGATTTCTATCATGTTTTCTAAATTTTTATATGTCAAAGAACTCTCTTATACTTTGTAGTCCTACGGGGAATCGAACCCCGCTTTCCAGGATGAAAACCTGACGACCTAACCGATAGTCGATAGGACCGTACGCTTATCTATTTCTAGCAGGCCAACGTTCTGGCTTCTTGTACTCTACCTTTTTATTTTCAGGTTTTTTTGTTGAAAACTTTAACCAACTTAACCATTGCTTTAATTGGTCAACTAACTCTTTACTGCTGTTTTTACTCATTTATTTGTATATTATTTGTTATTCCTTGTACAACTGTTGTTGTTTCTATTACACCATCTATAAACTTGGAGTACTCTGCGTGTTCAACTTTATCTCCTAAGTTTGTTATCGTATCTATAAATACCTGCTCAGCTTCTACTGAAGCAAAGGATCCGCACTCTAGCGAATGAGCATCTTTCATTTGTACCTTATAGCATCCAAGACCTGGATGTTCTACTATATGCAACTTTCCATTAGTGATAGTTGTACGCCTACCATAGCCACAACTGTGGCATTGTATGTTTTCTTCGTGAGTGTGGTGTACAACTTCATTCATTGCATCATTTCCACAAACTGGACAAGCTATTAAGTCTATAACCGACTCTAAGTGAGCTTTTTGTTCTTTATCTGGATCCACTGTCATCTCCAAAAGTTTTTAAGTGATTAAATAATTGTAATAATGCTTCAAACTTTGATATTTTTGATTTCATAATAGTAAAGTAGTCTTCAACCCACTCATCAACTGGACAACCTATATCATATAAATCCTTAACAATACCAGTAGCTGTTATCTCTACATCATAGTCTTCGCTATCACCATCTGATCTACTGCGTACATATGTTCTCAACTTTTCATCTCTTTCAAATTGACTTTTTAGGAATGAAGAAAATGGTAGCTTAAAAGTATCGTTAGTTTCAAAAGTAACAGCAAAGTAACCTCCCAGTAGGGACTTTTCGTATACGGGTACAATACTTGACACTCTATCTTCTACTGACATTTTGCTTGTTATTTATAAGAACCTAATTGTTTTGAGTAATGACTAAGTTTTTCTACTGCTCGAGCATCTCTTACTACTTCAATCTCGCTAACAAGATCACCAGCTTCTGCGTTACCATAACTTACAATATTTGCGGCAAACCTAGTTGCTGTAGAATGTTGTACACAAGTTTTTGCTCCTGGTAAAGCTTTCAATCTTCCTTCTGGGATTTGCGTCCCACATACCATACAATTCATACTATGAAATTTAATTAATTAATACTACTATTAAATATGCGCTATCTACTTACTTTTTTCAATAATCTGCTTCATCTTTTCAAGATATAAGATAAAATCCATAACCTCCTCTTGTGCGTGTTGAATCCAATCAGTCATAAATAAATCATTACGATCAAGATCTGTTCCATATTTATCCTTTCCAAACTCAGCACGCTTTGCAAACTTATCAATCACACTCTGCACTACACTGTCCACTTTGAAGTCTTTATTAGGCATTTCTAGTTGCTAAAGAATAAATGTGAGGTGTACATGCGGGACTTAATACTTCAACAATTCTGGATTGACTAGCTGAACTAATCTCGAATCCCCCTTGAGTATCTTTCATATAAGCAACGACACGAGCTTCTGCGTCTGTTACTGATACTGCGTCTACTAAATAACGCTCTGTTAATTTTTTAACCTTTCCTTTATCATCTTCAAAGGCTACTTTCACTGATACTGTAAAATACATATTATTTGTTTTTAAATTGTTTCTACTAATATACTATGTTTTTTTCGATATTCCAACAGGGCTAACTCTTTTGCTTTACACTCAAGCATGACATCTATATCATATCCAAACGTATCAATACTCTCATAAATGTAATCAGCATGAGCTTGTGCTTTGACACTACTATCTTCGTTTAGCCTACGAGAGGAAGAATAATGCACAGCTGGTTTGATTCCTTGTGGCCAAGTGCTCATTGCATATTGTAAAGCTGTTTGCTGATTAGTGCCTCCTGGATGGCAGTTATGATGATGGTAGTCAAATACTAATGGAACACCAACTCTCTCATGTGCCCATAACAAGTCTACAATTGTAAACATACTTTCCTTATCGTCATTCTCTAGTGTAATACGCTTACGTGTACTCTCGTTAAGACGTTTGAAGTTGTCGCACCAGCGATCTAATGCACTCTCCTTATCACCATAAGTAGCTCCTACGTGTATATTAATCTTATTGTATGGACTAGGTTCGAATCCCATCAAGTCAAATATCTCTGAATGATTCTGTAGATCCATAATAGTACGCTCTACAACTCCAGGCTTAGTAGATGATAGTATATTGAATGGTCCTGGATGGAATGACAGTCGTTGACCATCCTTTGTAACGTAGTCTCCAATAGCTTTGAGTATGTTAATAATCTTAGAGTACTGAGGTAGTTGTTCTAGCTTATACTCACTCTGCCATGGAAAGATATCCGATCCAATACGATACATCTTAATGTTGTTACGACTATTCCACTGAACGATCTGATAGAGGTCTCGGACATTCTGTAATCCTAATTCACCTACATAATCTAGACCCTTCTCTTGGAATGTAGCTTTACGACAAGTTCTGCCAGTAAAGATATTTTCTTTGCGGAGTTGCATATTGATGCATGCATATCCTAGGTTCTGTTCGTTTTTCATGTTGCAAAGATACAACCTTAATATTGATTCTACAACAGTTACAGAGGAATTATTTTTGCTACCAAACCTGCTTCAATTAGTATTGTGACATACTCTTCAGCTTTTGCAAGATCTTTTTTAGGAAAGCATTTAACTACGTAAGATCCTTTGAATTGTATTTGCTCTGCACACTGCATTGCCTGGGTTATATGGTACCCTAAGCTTTCAGATAAGACTTCGCATACGTATTTAATGTGGTTTAGGTCGTCATCAAATACTAAGATACCTATATTCTTTACCATTTACCAAGGGGACATGAGTCGTTTACACTCCGAACTTTAGCACTAAGATTACAACCGCATTCATCACACATCATTCCTTGAATTTTTTGAGTCTTTGAGTCTCTAACAATGCTGTACACTCCTGTCTTTACTGCTGATGGACATTCTCCACATATCTCTGCTCGTTTCATTGCTACCTCTTCTACATTCTTATTTGGAAAGCTAAGGTTTGCAAACCCCGAAACTATATGTCCAAACTTAGCAGTAATACTTTGTTTTTTTCTTTTAGGTCTACGTATACGACAGTGCAATAAAAACTTATCTGCATAATAAGTCAGCAACGCTAGTGGTATTAATATTATATTTTTAAATCTTACGTATAGTTTTTTTTTATAGATATTAGGGATATACCTTCTCTCCAATTTTAATATAATCCTTTTAGTAGTAGCTCGAGTATTCATTATAAATTACTTAAATTATCAATAATAGCTTGCTTTTCTTCATCAGTTAATAGATCAAGACCCGATAATGCTTCTATCGTATCCTGGTCTCTATCAAAAAGCTCTGAAGTATATTGTTCTGGTCTTTCAATAGAAATCTCACCTCTAGCAATAGCGTTTTTAATGTTACCGACTAATATAAAGTAACAGTTATAACACAACACTTCTAGATTATCAAATCTATGATTAGTCTTATCTCTATCAATATGGTTTAATAGTAATGGTGTTCTTAGATCGGTAGGTCTTTTTTGATGAAAGCCACAGCTCTTGCAACTCTCCTCAATATATCCACTTTGAAGTAGTCTTCTAAATAGTTTCCAGGTTGGATATGTTGGATGCTTTCCTAATAGTATATCATCAACCTTTGTACGTAAATCTGCAGTTCCACCTTTTAATACTCCCCTTCCTGCTTGATTTTTATGTGCTGTGTATAGTGGTATTCCTTCGGAGTTTGTATACTTTTGAGCATACCTTTTGTACATATTAAAGCTCACTCGTAAATACTCGGCTGCTGCTCTATTTGATCGAGTAACCTTCATTGCCGTTTCAATCTGAGATTGTAACAGCATCGCTGTTCTAAACTTTCTCATAACCTTACTTTGTTTACAACTTTTTAAGTAGTGTTTGCACTATTGCACACCTTTCATACTGCTCTTCAGCTAGATAGTAGTCAAGCGCTTGTAGTAATCCAGACTTCCAGTTTTCTTTTTGTGAAGTAAAAAACACTCCAGTATCACTCAAATCAAATAACTTTATTTCATCCTTATTTGTAAGTAGTCCCTCTGTTATAGCTTGTACTATTCTGTCATAAACCGAATCTAAATGGCTCTCAAAATACAATTCAGCTTCTTCATCATCTAAAACCGGAATTGAAGGTATATCTGAAAGTGCTGTACTTGTATTTTCTGGTTTTATAACTTCAATATCTAAAGCTCCATATAGATCAGCCAACTTCCAAACAACTTCATCACGTTTTTTTAATCCAACAACGGTTTCTTTATGAACTGTACACGCACCATCCATTACAACAACCTCGTAAGATTGTGTTTTTTTATTAGATCGAGTTACTACAATCTTCATTTTTCTAATTGAATTACTGTTATTTGTTATAAATAGACTCATCTACTCACTTTATATAGTGTTAAAAACATTTTTAGTTGTAATTTTTTTATAGACGCAAATTTTTGTGCAGCTACTAATCTCGAAAAAGCATAAGTCTTACTTATGGGTTCGTTAGTTTTATCGGTTCTTATGCAAAAAGAATACTGTTTCATCTCATTCTGATTTTTAGTTTTTGAATAACGGTGAGGAACTCCTCTATACTAAATATCTTGCTAGACATATCTGTGCGGATTTTTATTAATGGTAAAAGTTCTGGGTCTTTATCAACTACAGTCATTAGTGTCTTGAGAGCTGTTCCTGCCCAGAAAGTACCTAAAGCTACTCCATTAATTGGAGTATATTCACCAAGTAGGTTAGCTTCGTTAAGAGTATCCTCTTCCGTATCGCCTGGCATGAGTAAAAAGAATTGCATTATATAAAATTAAAGGTTTCTTCGTTTAATAGTGTGTCAATACTCTCAACTCTCTTGTAGCTTTCCATTAGGTTTTGTTTGCTCTTTATTTGTATTGCAAATGGTCCCCATTCAAAACTTCCTTCCTCATTATTATTAACTATCTCATGCACGTTTTCAATAAATTGTTGTGCATCTTTGCTCTTAACTAGTTCTGAATATTTGAAAGAAATTACTACATCTCCACTAATAGTAGTCTGGTCTGAGCTTCTTATTTTCTTTCGAAAGTCAGTTGGATTAAATAAATGCTCGATTGTATGCCAATAGTGGGTGGGGTATTTCCAACGTAAGTTGCTATAATACCTAGACTCAAAGTCAAGCTGACTTGCAAGTTGATAGCTTACATCTGAATCAGTTAAGTACATCCGTTTACAGTAAGGTTCCAGCCATTTGAGTACACTCATATCTACAAACTGATCGACATCTACGTTATATGTGATATCATATACTGGTTTTGGATGATGTCCAAAGAATCCCCACTTTCTAATAAACCGCTTCAGCTCCTGCATATCTGCGTTCTGCTGCAGTACATTCTTATAGTTGGCTTCCTCATCCTGCTTGAACCAGTCTTTTCCTCTACTTGATACACAAGTGAAGTGATATACACAGGCATTCCAAGATTGTATCATATTCAATCCCCAAAGCTCCATTCGAATGATCATATCTGAATCCTCACGTGAGCATCTGAACTGAGTATCAAAACCTCCTAACTTATCGTACCAAGTACTCTTGTAGATTGCAAAAGGTGCAAAGTGTCCAATCATGTTAGGTCTGTTCTCTGCTTGCAACTCATCTACGAACTCATTAAACTTATCGTAATCAAACTCCTCTGGAACGATACCAAAATCCTTTACAATCTTCTCAGGAGATCCTGGATGCAAAGGTGGTTCAATTCTAGCACAAGACAATACTGTATTCTCGTCTGTTAGGTTTTCACAAAGATGCTTATCAAAATCCTTACCAACAACCATATCTGACTGCAAATAACATACAATATCATTTGATGCTTGATTAAACATCACAGACACATTACGCTGACTTCCAATAGGCCAATCATTTGGATTTTTACATATCCTAATCATAGGCATATCCTTCTGTACTTCTTGTAAAGCTTCGTAAGTGTTTTGATTGTCAGAGTCTATGAATATTAGTATCTCATGCACACCCACTTGCGTGTGGTCCTTAAGTGACCTTAAAAGAAGCTTTGTATATTCTCTTTCGTTATTAGCCGAAGCTATACAAAAACTAATTGATTTCATCTAATGCTTCTTTTATTATAGTTACAATACTCTCTGGATCCATATCTCTTGACCAAATTAACCTAGCTCCTCCTTCTACCCCCCATTTCTCAGCTTCTATCTCTTCATCACTACCTAGTGCTTCAAATGCAATATTAGGATTAGTAGTAAACGATATTAGTGTTTTAGTGCTATCTAAATAGTTCTCCCTATTCATTGTTATAATTCCTGGTCCTGACATTCTGGAAACAATGATATTGACATCCTTACTTAGATAGTCTATTTCACTAAGATTTGGTACTGGGAATATGTCATCAGTGAAGAAGCAATTATCTGCTGTAGTGTTGAAATTCTTATCTGTAAACAGGAATGCGGTGTCTGGGGAGTTATTTACTAATTCTCTTAGTATTTCTCCAAAACTAAACTGCGGTGTTTGACTCGACAGAACATATCCATTGCATATTAGTATACTTTTTGCAAAGGTGTTTTTTAGTGTTGGTGTAAAGACGTCAACTAATTGTTTGTTTTTTGGATTGACTGTTCTAGGAGATAGTGATTCAAGTTCTGTAGGGTGTGGAATATCTATATCTAGCACTTGCTTAATAACTTCAATACATTCAAATATTTGATGCTGTAGTGATTTTCTAGTTATACCTCCTTCTGATCTATGCTGTCTATACCAAGTACAAGCTCCCATCCATACATTTAGATAAAGAGTATCCTCATGCATAAAGTATATCTCACCCCTTTCGTGAGCAGTCTTAATATCAGGATTCCATCCTTGAGGCATAAATGGTAGAAGTCCTTGTACGATTGGATTGTGTATAATGATATTTTCACCAAAAGTAATAGCTCCTGATTTTCCCAACTCTGTTCTTAGAGTTAAAAAATAATATTCGTAGTCTTCTCCTAAATGTCTAGCAATATAATCTACTACACCTCTTGAATTAGCTACATCTCCGTTTTGATGTCCGTTAAAAAATACTATCCTCTTTATCATGTTAGTTATTGTTATCAAACCCTTTATATTGTTTTACATTACCGTCATCAAAGCTTCTTGCACCATCTTTGTTGACATACGCATCTAGGTAGCAATTAATTGCTTTTGTTAACTTAGGTCTTCTATCCTTAAAACAGAAGTCTAGTTTTCTTTTCAGATCATACACCTCTTGTGGATCGTTTGATTCTGCACAAGCATCCTCTATCTTCCACATTCTTATATGTAGTATAAGGTACTTCTCTAGCATTTCTGCAAAGTTATCTGACCATTCTACATCACTAGCATCTAAAGGTTCTTGATCAAACCTAACGGATACCTCCTCCAAAAGTAGGTTACTAATTTGTTCTAATCTGCTCATCCTTTTAATTTAAAATATATATTTTTAATTCCTTTTTCTAATCCGACGAGTCTTATTGGTAATCCTCGCCATGTACCAATATACGGATTTCCTTTGTTAATTCCTACCTCAACACCCACTTTATAATCACTAAGACTGTTTATTATTTTAGCAATATCAGTCAGCTTAGGCTTATCCATATACACACAGTCTAGTTCCTCGTACACCCATTCTTCACGAGATAGGAAGTAGTCTACTAAGTTGACAAGGTCTTCCATATAAAAGAAATCCATCTGCTTATCTTGATGAATTACCATATCTTCATGATCAATGTATCTTCGTATGTTACTTTTGATAAACCTAGTGTCAAGCTCATTCTCATCAAACACTGCATAGATTCTTAAGTTAAGAAAGTTTGGTTTAGAAAACATGGAGTCTGCAATCATCTGCTTGCTAAGTCCATAAGGCGTTGTTGGGTTACTCAACTCAGCTCCTGATCCAAAGCTAATGAATTTAGTAAACTTATCTTGATGATTAAGTAAGTTTCTATACATTAGCAAGTTCTCTCTTATTACTAAATCTGTCTCCTCTTTTAGCCTACTACCTCCAGAAGTTGCTGTATGTATAACTACATCGAATGATTTATCGTAAAAAAACTTATAAGTTGATACCCAGCACGTTAGGTCAAAGTCTTGTCTAGTAATTGTAGTTATATCGTATTTACCATATAAAGCGGAATATATGCTTTTTGCGATATATCCATTCCCTCCAGTGATTAGTACTTTCATTTACTTTATAGATTAAAATCATCTGAAACATACGAATCCGTTAACTCTCCTGGAACAATCCTACCCTCTGAGTCAATACCCTTGTGAGTCACCTTAGGCTCATGCTTTTCACATGGATGTGTCATTAATTCACATATAATAGGTCCTTTTGTTTTAAAAACTTGATTAAGCTTAGTATCGTATTCGGAATTGCTATTTATTCTCACAAATGGAATACCATAAGCTTTAGCCACTTCAGCAAGATCTGGAAAACTAATCCCACTCTCTTTGCCTGAAGCTACCTCTTTGCCGTTAAAGAAGGACCCTTGTGTAATTTTAATAGAAAGATAACCGTCATTATTAATTACAAACAGCTTAAGAGGTAGTTGGTGGTGTACCATGGTTTGCAACTCTTGAATATTCATTTGTAAACTACCATCTCCCTCAATGCACACTATATCGCTATGATTATCTACAAAACACGCTCCTATAGCTGCCGGTAACCCATAACCCATACTTGCACAACCGACGTTAGTAAACATACGTTGATGCTGGGATAGTTGAAATGTTTGCAATGTCACAACGTGAGCTGATCCATTACTAGTTATTATAGGATTATCCTTTGCATAATGCTTAAGTCTATCTGTAAAGTAGTAAGCACTTGCATAGTCCTTCATGTTAGCGTGCTTATCGTAGTAATACCTTTGACCCTCTTTTGATTTCTTTACCCACTGCTGCCAATCTGCTATATCCAAACCATCAATCACCGGAAGCGCTTTTAGAAAATCATACACATTGGCATTAATCTTTAGAGCTATGTTGTTAAGTTTATGCTTATCCAATTCAAACTTATCAATATCTACAAACACCTTTTTAGCATTAGGAGCAAATCCAGCAAAATTATAACCAGTCATCTTAATGTTCAATCTACTACCTAGTACTACAATTAGATCTGCTTCCTGTACTACTTTGTTTGCAGATATCTGACCTAATATGCCAAACCGCCCTGCATAGTACTCATAGCTATTGTCTACACAATCGACTCCAGAATGCACTCCCGTTATAGTTGGAATACCAGTTTGTTTAACTATCTGATCAAGAAGGTCGTAGCTGTTAGACAACCTCACACCACTACCCACTACAAATAGAGGTTTTTTTGATCCTTTCAGTAGACTCACAAAAGCACTTACTTCCTCATCATTCAGAGTCAGTACATCATCTACTTTTGCAGTATACTTTTTAAGATTGGAATCACTAACCATAGCACCTTGTATATCTAATGGAATATCAATCCACACAGGTCCTGGTCTTCCAGAAATTGCTATGTTATAAGCTTTTTCTAACTCATACAGTATGTCGTTTTTATCCTTTATCATAGTAGCATACTTAGTCATAGGCTTTACTGTGGATACAATATCAAACTCTTGATCGCCAATTTGACGACAGCCAGTTCCTTCTGCAATTTGAGATAGGGAGACTTGACCTGATATGAATATGGTAGGAACACTATCTAACCAACAACCCAATACACCCGTTAAAGTATTTGTTCCACCAGGTCCAGTCGTGATTACACAAGCACCAACGTCCTGCTTAAGCCTAGCATAACCCTCCGCAGCCATAGCAGCTGATTGCTCATGATGCACACATATGTACTTTAGCTTTTCAGCTTTACCTAGCGAATCAGTTAAGTGAATACACCCACCACCTGATACAGTGAATACATGGCTAATTCCTTTAGACTCTAAAAAGTTTACTACTAAATCAGATACTTTCATTTGTGAAGGTTGATAAATCAATTAACGCTTGATTCCAGTTTATAAATTGCACAGCTTTATCGTCCACATAGCATATACATCTAGGCTTTTCTGCCGTAATATCCTTTATGTACGAATCTAACTGATATTTTCTTAACCACTCCCAAATTAACTCAGTTCCTGTCTTTCCATTAATAAGGGGCCTATCTTTCTTAGCTTTTGCTGTGTAGATTACGATGGTATATTTCTTTGCTATCTTTTTAATGGCTTCTATAGATCCTTCAATAGGAGTACCGTATATAGTACCATCGTGAAACCCTAACTCAAAACTATGAATTACTCCATCAAAATCGATAGCTATTGTATTAGCCTCTTCTAAGCTTACTAAATTTTGATAATCCATTACTTATACGATACAGATTGATTGATACGATCTTGGATCATTTGGATTCTTTTGATATCCTGATTCGCCATTGATGTGTACAATTCGTGCTTATACATTAACCATTCGTACTCAAACATCTGAGCTTTTGATAATGCTCGTGATAAGTTCTTTAGCGTAATGGAAGGATCAAACATTGCATATCGAGTTTCAAACTTATCTAGTAAGCCTTCTAAGTGTAGCTTTTTTAAGAAGTCTAGTGAGTCTGTTGATACAGCTCCACCTAAGCAAGCTTTAAGACCTTTTTCTTTTGCTTTTGCAAACACTCCACGAGCCATTTTATACACTTCATCACTATTCACATAGTTACGATCTTTATTCATAGAGGATACTAAATCCACACGACCAACAGTAACTCCATATAGCTCTTTTGCTTCGTTAGTGTCTAACATCTTAACAGTATTATTAACTGCAGTAATAGTCTCAACATTAACATTTAATTGAATCGAAGAAAGCACATCTTCCGGAATATGTATTTTCGCTGCTTGAATAAATTTCTTTAATCCAAACTCAGACTCTACCATAGGTGCAACTAAACCCTTCACTCCTATTATAGTCGAATCCTTTAAATCACGAATTGCCTCAGGTCCACCTATCTTTAGAGTGATCTTAGTCTTAGCTTGATTACATATCTCCTTTAATCGGATAGTCTCATCAAATAAGGCTCCTTCATCTTCGAAGCTAGTCTTAATACCTACTAATCCCTCATTCTCAATAAGGTCGGTTAGGATTTTTACACACTTAAACTCTCTTGTATTCATTACCAAATATATTTTTGTTTATAATAATCAACTATACCACTTATTTCTTCACTAAACAACTTTTTAGGCTCCCAACCTAGATCTCTTAATTTAGAATCATCTAATGCATAACGGACATCTTGTCCAGGTCTACTGCAGGAGAAGTCCATATACTTATCATCCGAATGGAAGTCGTACCAATTTTCTATCCCAACAAACTTACTGATTACTTGCCTTGCTGTCTCTATATTCGATTGCTCAAACCCACCAGCAATGTTATATATTTCACCTTCCTGTCCTTTTTCGATTAGAGTAATAACAGCTTCTGCTGTATCATCTGCATGTAGCCAGTTTCTGTAAGGTGTACCATGGTTGTGTAATGGAATCTTGCGCCCTAGAGTTAATAACTTAACAGCTTTTGGAATTAGCTTTTCAACATATTGACTAATACCGTAATTGTTAGTAGGTCTTACAATCATGTAAGGTACCTTGTGAGTTCTACCCCAAGCCATGATTAACATATCCGCTGCTGCCTTTGTTGCTGAGTATGGATTACTTGGTTTTAGTAGATGCTCTTCATCGTGTGCTCCTTCTTCAATATCACCATACACTTCGTCTGTACTGAAATGGATTAGTGTAGGCTTTTGCACATTCTCTCCTCTGTGATTCCTAATCAACTCTAGTAAGTTATGTACTCCATCAATATTAGATTTCACAAACTCTCGACTACTAGCAATACTATTGCCTACGTGAGTTTCTGCTGCTGTATTAATAACAAAGTCACAATCATAAAGAAACTTCAACTCATTAATATCACAATGAACAAACGAGAAGTTATCGTACTTCTTAAACTCCTCCAACAAACCCTTATTAGATGCATAGGTGATTTTATCAACACCTTTCACATACCAACCCCTCTCTAAACACTTTCTTGT
>Ga0181358_1001102_pt1 | contig 12436 bp, 30 predicted proteins | sample Fa13VDMM110SD_FD_130096 | JGI IMG/M metagenome (GOLD analysis project Ga0181358, IMG submission 130096) | Freshwater viral communities from Lake Michigan, USA - Fa13.VD.MM110.S.D | ecosystem: Environmental > Aquatic > Freshwater > Lake | place: USA: Michigan | collected 2013-09-24
CGAATTAGCGAAGCAGCTTCTACAAGGCGAAAAGCGATTGACATGGCAGGATTGCCCGGAAGACATACAGCGAGTAGAGATTGGTAATTACAAAGCGCTACTAATTCACGGAGACGAAGTAGGGCGCAACGGATTCGCGTCACCGGGAGCGATTGTGCAACACGCAAACAGATGGCGCAGCGGTTCTTACCCGTGGGATTTCAGAGATGTATACATCGGCCACTACCACACACACGCAGAGTGGGCTATGGCAAATGGACAAGGCTCCGTCTATCAAACGGGCAGCACAGAGAGCGACAACAGATACGCAGGAGTAATGCTCGCGGCAAGCGCAACTCCGTCGCAACGATTGCATTTCATAGACCCGGTAAAAGGCCGAGTAACAGCCGGATACAAAGTGTGGCTAGACTAATGGAGAAAACATTGCAGATACATCTAGCGGAGCAACGCGACGCAATACGGCAAGCGATTATTGACGAGCCGGAACCGACAGACATGAGTTGGCAAAACAAAGTAATTTGGGAGATGGCGCGGATACGATTCACAGCGATTGTAAACGAGGCGGCAAATGCCTACCTATGAATTTAAGTGTCCAAAATGCTTACGATTGGAAGAGCAGCATTTCGGATTCAACGATGAACACAAACTACCTTGCCCGAGTTGTAAGACAGAGATGGGCAAAGTAATCAACGCAACGCCGGCTATCTTTCATGGCGGAGGCTGGGGCGGAAAACCCTAAGCGCTAGTTATCCAAGACTTTCCGCGAGTATCCTGTAAAGCAAACTGAACAGCACCGCCGGAATAAATGTCATACTTTATAGCGGTCTGAACAGCGCGTTCAACAACTTCCACAGCTTCTTCCCAATCGTCAACCTCAGCGACATTAAGCGCCTCGGCAGCACCAAGAGCCAACTCCATACCGGAGCCGGTTACATACACGCGGTTAGAAGTCCGCTCGACACCATAGGCCTCGTCAATCAAATACAAAACGCCATTGACAGCGACAATAAACTCATTGTCGTGCTGGGCAACATCTCCGTCATCTTTCATGTCATAACCGGCAGCCTGAAAACATTTACGAAGAGCAGGAACAAAGACATTCACCATAAAGCGGTCAAGATTTGACTTCGGTGGAGGAGGAGGATTAAACGCGTGCTGGATAAGGTTCATGCCGCGAACAAGACCAGCGGCAGCAACAAGGTACTTACCGTTCTGCGCAATTTTGCCCATAGGGGAGCAGTCGGCAGAGAGATGATAAGAGGTAGTTTGCGAGTCACCGGCGATTAAACACCAATCCTCGTGCTGAACGGCGATAAGAGTTGTCATAGGGCAATCCTCTCATACGACACGCCGAAGCCTCACATTACGAGAAGAGCGACAAAACGGAATAAACAAGGCACAATTGGCGGCAACAGGTTCCAAGAAGGAACCCACTACGGAAGGCACAGCATGGCAAAGTTCGATTTAGAGACATACGAAACAGTTGAAAGCAGACTGGTCAAGTTCTGGCAAGACCACCCAAACGGCAGAGTGTTCACGGAGTTGGTATTTCATGACGAGCGCCGATTCATTGTCAGAGCAGAGATTTACTTTGATAAAGACGACCTCAATCCAACAGCAACCGGATACGCCGAAGAGATTGTTGGAGCGTCACCCGTCAACCGCACCTCAGCCCTAGAAAACGGAGAGACCTCCAGCATTGGTCGCGCATTAGCCAACTGCAATTACGCTTCACAGGGCAAGCGCGCAAGCCGCGAGGAGATGGAGAAGGTACAGCGATACCAAGACGAACCTCGTAAAGCACCGAAGAGCAAAGAAGCAAAGGTCTACACGCCGGAACAGATTACAGCGGCAGCACTAGCAATCAGCGAAGTTCAGATTGCGCAAAACATTACAGAGGCGCGACGCATTTGGGATACGAACAAAGATTTATTGGACGTACCAGTAAACGGAACAACTCTCAAAGACGAATTAAACACAAAGGCTGCGCAGCTTCAATGAGCGACGACCTACAACTGCCGCTAACACCATACGCCGGAACAAGCGGTTGGAGAGGCAGCGAAGCAAGCCGCGACCGAGTTATCCAAGATGACGCAAACGGTTCAACATCATTAAAGCAACGCATTAGTTTGCACCGAGTACGCACGCAAGGCGCACGCGGATTGACTTGGAAAGAATTGGGAGAGATTGAGAATTGGCACGCAGGGCAGTCCAGCGGCGTTCTTTCGGTTCTACATAAAGAAGGATTCATCTACCGCTTGAAAGAAAAGCGCAATCGCTGTTCAATTTATGTGACAGAGGAATACATCAACAACAGAGCAACATCAGAGCGCAAGGTACAAGATACCTGCAAACATTGTGGAGGAAAACTATGAGCGACAAGACAAAGAAGTTCGAACCATCAACAGGTTGGTTAGTAGCAATCAACCATCAGCAAGTCAGTATCCACCGACTCGCAGAGGCATTAAACCTCGACGGAGTTACGGTTGGCAAAGCATTGGACGCAGCCGGATACCAACTAACACCTGACCCATTCGGTTACGCGTCAGATTCATGGAAGGTCATGGAGATTGAAAAGCGCAAGGCGAAGGAACATTTATCAGTTGTACAAGACAAGACAGACATCGCGGACAGCGTTAGCGAGTTAGATGAAGAGGAGCTTGCCGGTGAGTAAGTTTTGGCACGTCGTAAAAGAAAAACTGGTTTGTTCAATCATAGGACACGATTGGTTTGAACTTTGCTGCTTACGCTGCTGGAAGTTTGTACCGGAGCGATGGGAGATAAGAGCAAATGACTAATGTAGTTACACCGGCGCAGATTGAGAAGCGACTATACGACCTCAGCAAAGAGATTGACGACTCACACAGCGAGTTAGTAGAGGTCGAAAGCCATTACAACAGTTACAAAGCGCAATACGAAATTGCAATAGCGCGTAGCAGAATGATTTACAGCACCAAGTCTTCACCGACAGGAAAGAATTACACCGTCAGCGAAAGAGAAGACATGGCGCTACTAGAAAACGAAGAGTTGCATTTACGAGTAGCAATGGCGGAGGCGCAAGTTAAGGCAGCAAGAGCAAACGCAGCGCGTATCAAAACGCAAGTAGAGATTGCGCGCAGCATTGGAACATCAGTACGCAGTTCATTGGAGGCATTGTGAGCAAAGAAAACAAAGAAGGACTAAACCAATCCCTGTTGGAGAGCTTCATAGACGCGTACATCAAAACGCACCCGGGTGTAAGCCGCGAAGAGGCAGCAAAAGAAGTCGCCGAATTAGCGATGCACCATGATTGAGAAGATTCACCTGTACGACCAAGCGCTCGCCTTCATAAGAGAGGACGCGCACAAAACAGTTGTAAACGACTCAGGAATAAAAAACATAAACGGCGGAACAGCGGTAAACGCTTGGGAAGTCCTAGCGCATGAGTTCGAGTATTACTGGCGACATGTAATCGGAGAAGAAGTTACGAAGGCATTAAAACTCAATGTGGAGGATTTGACGCCGGCAATCCTGCTCGACTCACAATACTTGCTAGACACAATTTGGAAGACGGAGACAGAATGACTGACCTAAACGAGTTACTAAGCAAGAGCCTAAGCGCCTACGATAAAAACAGAGACCGCAGCAAGCAAGTAGAAATCGGTCCAAGCAGTATAGGAGGCTGCCGCCGCAAGGTTTATTACCAGCTTCAAGACGCACCGAAGACAAACCCGGACACCGAGGCACTAGCAGCAATCCTCGGCACATTCATCCATAGCGGCATAGCCGAAGCGATTAAGAGAGAAGACCCATTCGGTGACAACTTCCTAATCGAACAAGCGTACGAGTACGAAGGACTGAAAGGCCATTGTGATTTATTTATCAAGGACATCGGCCTCGTCGTGGACTGGAAGACCACAAAGAAGAAGAGCCTCAGATACTTTCCGAGCGAACAACAGCGTTGGCAAGTTCAACTGTACGGCTACCTTCTAACGAAAAATGGACACAAAGTAAACGAAGTGTCTCTAGTAGCGGTACCGCGCGACGGCGACATGAGCGAGATACGAGCGCACCGGGAGCCATACGACGAAGACATGGCGCTAGCCGCAATCAAGTGGCTGGAAGAAGTTAAGGAAATGGCGGCAGCAAACACGCCACCGCCGGCAGAAAAGTGGGCAGGGTTCTGCGCCGCTTACTGCTCTTACTACGACGCGAGCGGAGTAAACGGGTGTCCGGGTACGACCAAATAAATTGGGCTGACGCAGCTTGTGAAGGCGCACCGACAAACCTCTTCTACATCATTGAAGAAGATAAACGAGTCATCAACCTGATTGGGCTGGAACCGGTAAGAAGGATTTGCGGTTCCTGCCCGATTTGGAACAAGTGTCTCGCCTACGGAATGCGTCACGAGATTTACGGCATGTGGGGCGGACTGTCTTCCAAAGAGCGAGCAGCGCTAAAGAAAAACGACGGGTCGTACGCGCAGGAAACAGCGACACTCGAATTGACCAAGTACGGAATACCACGACAAGAGATAGAGGCAATCACGCATGAGTATCAGAATTATGAGCGAAGTCTGGCGAACCAACTTACCAACGACAGAAAAGATGATTCTCCTCGTAATCGCTGACCACGCAACAGACGAAGGCGATAACGCATGGCCAAGTCAGATGACGATTGCGACCCGGGCGAGTTGCAATGTCCGGACAGTTCAGCGCAGCATTAACAAGCTTGTGGAAGACGGCTGGCTGTGGGTTGAAAAGCGGGGAGGCGGGTCGGCAACCTGCCGAGACGACAGGAGACCGCACCGATACACAATCGTGTTAAAGAAGTTACGAGGCGACAAAACGCCGCCGCGTCAAGAAGTACGACCCGACATTGACGACGCTAACGACACGACATTGACGACGGCAACGGGGCGACATTCACGTCTCATGAAACACCCTAATGAAACACCCATTGAAACACCCGGAGAGTTCGATTTATTTTGGAAAGCGTATCCAAGAAAAACGGCAAAGGGAGCAGCAAGAAAAGCGTGGGACAAACTGTCAGAGGAAAACCGCAAGGCGGCATTAGCCGGCGCAAAGAGATTCGCGGCAGACCCGAACCGGGAAGACACATACACGCCATACCCTGCGACATGGCTCAACGCAGAGCAATGGGAGGACGAACCCCTACCACCCGCTAAGAGGTCACAGGAGGCCATTAGAGCGGAGGAGACAGCAAGGGCTAGGGAAAAGGCACGACTCGACCGCGAAGCGTCTGAGAGGCTGGCGCAGCTTCAAGAAGAGGCAAGGGCAAAGGCGGTTCCAATGCCGGATTACCTGAAGGATTTACTGAAGCGCGTCTAAGCGCAGAGAGGAGGAGGCCATGGAGTGGATAGCGATTTACCTAATCGGGGTCACGCTCGTGCTTGTGTTCAATCACGGAGCGCACCGGAAGTAGAGTTTGCTCAGATTATCCGTAAGGGTTACACTTATCCGTAATCTACCTCACAGCGGAGGAGGTGAAATGACAAGCACGCTCGTAACAACAGACGCGTCGCACCTACAATTTGGCGACCGCGTAATTATCAACTCAAAAACATGGACGGTAAAAGGAATTGAAGGTCCGGACAACATAGGCACCTACGATTTGTTTTTACTAGACGAAGATAACCAGCCGGGAACAGCAATCGTAAATGGCCGGGTTACAATTTCAATGTGATTGAGTTCAGAGTAAACGGATTACCAGTTCCGCAAGGGAGCATGAAGGTAATCAACGGGCGAGTGCTTCACTCGCAGGGCAGCGCGCTCGCGGTTTGGCGTTCCACCATAGCGTGGGAAGCGACCCTAGCCGGGTGCAAGCCGGAAGAGGGAGCAATCAAAGTCACCCTCCTGTTCATCATGCCGCGACCCAAAACGGTCAAAAGAGCGGAACCGAGCGTAGCGCCGGATTTGGACAAGCTTGTGAGAGCAGCGCTAGACGCGCTCACCTCCGTAGCGTACGGAGACGACGGGCAAGTCACAGAAATACACGCCATGAAGATTTACGGAGGAGTACCCGGGCTGGAAGTACGCGTGGAAAAAACTTAAAAAAACTTTCGGAAATCGGGAGACAAAAGTGCCATTCGGGGGCACAATTAATGCAACAGAGACCGACAGCGTCTCCCAAGCGTTAGGACAGGCAAATGACAACAGCGACAAAGTACGAAAAAAACATTGCTGCACTCGGACTTTCAGAGACAGACGCATACAACGCAATCACAGTCACATACAAGAAGCAGCGTTACACCTTCTACACAGACGGCGCAGGATTGGATTACTTCGACACAAACGCAGACCAGTCAATCGGACACGAATTGTTCTGCAAGCTTGTAGACGAATACCGCACAATCAGCCTCCTACAAGCGCTCATCAACGCCGGAGCAACAATCGTGCCAGTCAAGAAAATCGGCGGTTACAAACTTTACAAAATCCAAGGTCATTACGAATTGTGGCGCGGCCGCATGACAAGCAAAAACGGCTACCGCGCAGGTTACGTATCAAACCCGGAGGACATGCAAGTAGCAATTGACGCAGCCGAAGAAGAAATGCGTTGCCTAATGGCGGAGGCAATCTAATGAGCAGATTTGTAGACGACGGAGCCGGCTCAGTTTGGAAAACAAAGAAGGACAAGTACCAATGCTTCGATTGCGGAAAGAGCTTCCCGGAGTCATACCTCATGATGCTGCATTACGACTTTCACCGAGGCGAACCGACAGTACGCGAGGCCGGGTGCTTCTGCGCAAAAACATACGATGTACGCGTAGGCATTTGCTTCAACTGCGGATACCAGCACAGCAACGGGTGGCGCGTAGTAAACGGAGTGGCGGTAACAGAGTGAGTATCGTCGTCGGAGGCCACAATCTCACCCACATCACCTGCGGCGAGTGCTACAAGAAAATGACCCGGGAGGAGTACGCCTACGGCCACGATTGCGAGGCGTAAAAAAACTTCTTCGACACGCCGGCAGCCATCTTTACACGATTCGGCACTCAGGAACAGAATTGAGCCAACAGAGACCAACCGGTCTCCCAACAGTTAGGAAAACAAATGACAACAACAGTAGAAAACATTGGAACATTCAAGCGCAGCGAAGAAGTCGAAGGTACTTGCTTACAAGGTTACATCGAGGCAACAAGACAAGAATTGGAAGAAGTCTTCGGAGCAGCCGGACATGGCGATGACTACAAGTTCTTCTTCCATTGGGGAATTGAAATCCAAACTCCAAACGGCAAAACACACATAGCAACAATCTACGACTGGAAGTACGACCGAATTGCACCCGCAACAGAAAAGATTCAATGGAACATTGGCGGCAACTCAATCGAAGCAGTACGCCTAATCTCAGAGATTCTTTGCGAACAATTGCAAGTCACACCGTTCTACACGAAAGCGCAGCGCCGATAATGAGAATGGAACGCAAGTTTGTAATCCGACGCAGGATTGCGGCATTAGCCGTAGCAGCTTCATTAGTAGCAGCATTTACATACGCAACGCGCGACACATGCTATGTCGGAGAAGGCGGCAACGCATTAGGTTACGGAAGTTGCACAGAAATGATTGACCAAGTAATTAAGGGAGGCAAGTAATGTCAAGGAACCTGATAGCAAACTTAAAAGATTTCCGTTGCACTAATTGCGGAATTGAGTACCAGTCACTTCACGCTTACCAGCATGTAGTACTAGGAGTTGTGTGTAACGACTGCATGAATGTCCAAGTCACAGAGAGCCAATGGGCATAACATGACAACATTAAAGAGAGCAGAGATTGACCTACGCGAAAAGATTGCCGCAGAGATTATGGCGCAAGCAGAGCGCGAAAACGACAAGCACATACTAAGAGCAATCGGCATAGTACGAGCGCCGCTCAACCATAATTCAATCTGCCCGTGTTCCTTGTGCGACAAATGGGAAATCAAAAGTTGCACCGACAGTTGCAGCAAGCACCGCAAAATCACAATCCAAGAGGCAACCCGGTTAGCAGAGATTCAGCATGTAAATCCAACAGACGAATTTACTTGCGAGTGGTGCAATCACGGACAAAACGAGTGGAAGATTACAGAGCTTCTATTCGACATTGAAAACGAGTTCCCAATCACACCTTGCTGCCATACAGAGGCAACAGAGGCACTAGACATTCCGGAGCCGGACGACGACCAGCGCCGGGAAGACGAAGACAGTTACCGTTACTCGGTAGTAGGGAGATAGAAATGACGATACGAAGCAACGAGCAGGAAGACCGCGAATACAGCGGTTGGAAGAATTACGCGAGTTGGAATGTAATGCTACACATTGACAACGATTACGGGATTTACAAAGGCGCAGTAGCGTTCATGAAAGATTACAAAGGCAAGCAACCGTACAGAGATTTCTGCATAGATTCAGGACTGGACACGCAAAAAACGCCTGACCGCATAAATTGGATTTCAGATAAACTGGATTACCAAGCGCTGAACGCAGCGATGTGGGAGATGGCACCCGAAGGAGCGAGGAAGATTCAATAATGGATTACGACCCGATTGTCAGAGAGTTCATGGTGACATCATCAAAGATGTTGCGTAAAGGCGCACGCAGGAAAGACCCAAAACTTATGTGGGCAATCCTAATGAACCTTGACAGCGTGTTGGATTCATTTGTACAAGCAGCGGAGGAGCAATACCTCGTAGCGCAGCTTCAAGAAGACATTAAGAAAAGAGAGCAGCAAGAGACAGAATTCAGAAGAATCGAGCGTTAAAGCGGCCATCATTCCGCCAAGTTTGGTCATGACGGCGTCCTAACCATGCCTAGCCAATACTGCGCTCCCTTCGGTCGCCGGGGTTTCGTCATCTCTACCCGGCGGCCGAACCTGAAATTACCGGTACAATTAAACCCACTATTCGCTATCACCAATCAAAGGGGAACGAAAATGAATAGCAACGACACCATGATAAGCCGAAAGAATTGCGCGTATGGCGCATGGCATTACGGACAGCAACTCTGCGGAGTTTGTGCGAAAGGGCGGAAGGCCGCCGAATAAAGATTAGAAGCAAAGTCCTTACAGCGGCCATCTTGGTTGGACTTTGTAATTCCATTATCCCCGGAGTAGCAACGCCATTAACAATTACGCCGGAGCAGCACGCGCAAGTACACCCAAAACTGGCGGCAGAGAAGGCAGTACTAGCGCAATGGGGCAAGCGCGCCGAGTGGAAATGCTTGGAGCAGCTTGTGCAACGCGAGAGCGGCTGGCGGATACACGCATTAAACAAGTCTTCCGGCGCATTTGGCCTCTTCCAGTTTTTGCCAAGCACATGGGGTAATTACAAGTTCCCATACAAGCCAAAAGAGGCTAGTATTCAGATTACGGCCGGATTACGGTACATCACCAAGAGATACGGCACTCCCTGTAAGGCGTGGGCATTCTGGCAAAGCAACGCAGCAAAGGGCAATCCGTGGTACTAAGGAAAGAGGAACAATGGACAAGAAGGTCGTGGAGATTGTCCAGCAACGCGCAGGAGATTACTGCGAAGCTTGTGGAGCAGCCGCGCAGGAAAGCATGGCGCTACATCACAGAAAACTAAAATCACGCGGAGGCAAGGACACGCCGGCAAACCTAATTTCGGTACATCACAAGTGCCACAATCTAGGAACAGACAGTATCCACCTCAACCCGGAATGGGCAGAGGAGCGCGGATACATGGTGCCGAGTTGGCGCGAACCGCAGGAGTGGCCGATAACTTTGCCTGACGGCCGATTCGCATTACTATTGGACGACGGGACAAGAAAAATACTAGAGGAGAAGGCACATGAATAACATCACGACAAAAGGCAACATCGGCAGCGAGCCGGAAATCAAGTTTGTAGGCGACCTCGCCATAGCAAGCTTCTCATTAGCGCATACACCGCGCCGCAAGAGCAAGGCGACGCAAGCATGGGAAGACGGCGAAACCATGTGGTATCGAGTTACATTCTTCGGCTCAAAGGCAGAGGGCATTGTAGACAACTACGCGAAGGGCGACTCAGTAATTCTTGTAGGTATGCTGTCACAAAACACATACACCAACAAAGACGGTAAGACCGTAACCGGATTAGAAATCAACGGAACAGAGATTGCCAAGATAGCAAAAGGGCAAGCAACAAAGACAAAGTACATTGAAGAGAAGGTAGAAGCGCCGGCATGGTAGAGATGAGTTCGCAGGAAGTCGCGGAGTATCTAGGCATAACGATTAACAACCTGCGCCAAATCCAGCACCGGAAAACGCTGGAGTGGAAGCGCAGAGAGTGGCGTAATGTCTACTACGACCGAGCGGAAGTCGAGGCGTACAAAGCCAAGCGCGAAGAGCGTAAGCAACGCTAATGTATCCACATGGCAATAGTCATCACGGAAGAGGCCAGCGTCAGCGACATTGACGAGGCCATGCGCCACATACAAAACATGCTGGCGGAACCCGGCATTGAAAAAAACCGGCGCAACATTCTGTTGAGCAGCTTGGACGACTTACTCGACGCGCGACTTGAGATTACGCAACTGCAAGACTTCTTGATAGAGTTGGAGCAGGAGGCAGACAATGGAAATCAAGGAAGTAGCGCTAATAACATTAAAGCCATACCCGAATAACCCGCGTAAAGGCGACATCAATTTAATTGCAAAGAGCCTAGAGACATACGGCCAGTACAAACCAATAACAATCAACAAGCGAACAAACGAAATCCTCGCGGGTAATCACACAGCGCAAGCAGCACGCAAACTAGGTTGGGCAACAATCAAGGCTGTATACATTGACGCAGACGAAAACACCGCAGCAAAGATTGTGTTAATGGACAACAAGACCAGCGACGCAGGAGGATACGACGACGCAACGCTACTCGGCTTACTAGATTCAATCGGCGACCTCGACGCAACCGGTTACACAGACAAAGACCTAAAAGAGCTTCAAAGCCTGTACGACACACCGGAACCGGCACTACGCAATACGGTCATGGGCAAATCACTAAAGGATTGGCAAGAGACACTCAACCAGCGCACATCAAGAATTATCATGTTCGACATGAACAAACCGACTTACATGTGGGTAGCAGAAAAACTAGAACAGTTCCGTGAAGAAAACGATTTACCAAGCAGCACGAATGCACTTATACGCCTAATAGAAAAGATTTCAGGGGAAGGCGCACCGGAATGAACGCAGAGAAGGTTCCATTAGACCAGTTACACCAATACCCAAATAACCCGCGCAGAGGCAACATCAAACTAATCGCGGAGTCATTGAGCGAGTACGGGCAGTACAAACCGATTACAGTAAACAAGGCGACTAACGAAATCCTCGTAGGCAATCACACCTACGCAGCGGCAAAAGAATTAGGTTGGACAGAGATAGAAGCGACATTCATTGAAGTAGATGCAGAGACCGCAGCAAAGATTGTCTTAATAGACAACAGAGCAACCGACCTCAGCGAGTACGACAATAACGCGTTACTAGAATTACTAGAGCGACTCAACGACCTAGAACATACGGGATACGGCGATGACGAGTTCGACGATGTACTAGCGCGCATAGAGGAAGAAAAAACACCGACGGTAATTGACGGCCTAGCAAAGACCGGACAAGCAGAGATAGCCTCGCAGATTGAAGGCCTAGCAGACAGATACAAGGCGGTAGACACAAAGGTCTTCATGGTGGAATTGGAAAACACGCTGTACATCTGGACGATTGAGCAACTAGGCAGATACCGAGCAAAGACTGGAGCCATGAGCAACTCGGACGCGCTGGTAAAATTGCTGGAGGAAAACTACGGCGAAAAGGCTCCACAATGAACGATAATGTGATTGACATGGACGAATACAGAGAAAAGAAGTTCCGGGCATCAATAAAACCGGAACAAATGTACGACCACGAATTACTAAAAATTGAATACGAAGCATACAAGGCGCGACACAGAGCGGAAAAGGAACAGAATGAAACTATCTGAGTTACCAGTAATCCGAGTATCCCGTGTAATGAGCGTAGAACAGGCGACAGAGCTTGTGGGAACGACGGTGCCTGACTTAGAAGCGAATTGCCGAGAAGCAGCCATCTTCATTGACGCAGAGACAGAGGAACCAATCCTCGCTTACATGCCGATGGAAGACGAAGTCAATCTGTTGCGAGCGTCTGTAAAGGCAATCCGTTACGGAACGACAAAGAGAGTCAGCACCGGAATGGAAAACCAATCCCGTACATTCGGCATGGCTCCACGCAAGGTCTTCCAGCGCAGAGAGAGTTGCCGACCAACAACATTGGCAAACGAGCAACCGGAAGAGCACGCAGTCCTTGTAGCGTTCGCCACAAAGTTCGGCGACATGTTCAAAGAGTTTGCACCGCACCTGTTCGCGCAAGACGCAGAGACTCTAGCGACCAGCGGTATTGACAACGAGTGGAAGATGACAGACGACGCATTATGGACAAGCGGCGTAGTAAACAA
>Ga0181358_1001103_pt1 | contig 12431 bp, 15 predicted proteins | sample Fa13VDMM110SD_FD_130096 | JGI IMG/M metagenome (GOLD analysis project Ga0181358, IMG submission 130096) | Freshwater viral communities from Lake Michigan, USA - Fa13.VD.MM110.S.D | ecosystem: Environmental > Aquatic > Freshwater > Lake | place: USA: Michigan | collected 2013-09-24
GCTACACTGAGAAACCTGACGCTGTGTCTTTCCTTCGTGAGTGGGCAGCTTTGGTAGAGAGTGGTTCTGGTGAACGTGGTATCTTCAATCGTCAGGCATCTAAAAAACAGGCAGCTAAGAATGGTCGCCGTAAGACTGACTTTGAGTTTGGCACTAACCCATGCTCAGAGATTATCCTGCGTCCTTACCAGTTCTGCAACCTGACGGAAGTTGTTGTACGTGCTACCGATAACCTTGAGACACTAGAACAAAAAGTTCGTATCGCCACTATCCTAGGGACTATCCAATCCACTTACACCAAGTTCCCTTACTTGCGGGACATTTGGACGAAGAATACTGAAGAAGAACGTCTGCTAGGTGTTTCTCTTACGGGGATTATGGATAACCCTCTAATGACTACAAAGAATGCTGGTCTAAGTAAAACACTGGAGCATCTTAAGAATGTCGCTATTGCTACTAATGCTGAATGGGCTGAACGCCTTGGTATCCCTGTTGCTGCTGCTATCACTTGTGTCAAACCTTCTGGCACTGTCTCCCAGCTTGTCGATTCTGCTAGTGGTATTCATGCTCGTCACTCAGAGTATTACATTCGCACTGTCCGTGGCGATAACAAAGACCCTCTGACACAGTTTATGAAAGACCAAGGCATCCCTTGTGAACCTGATGTAATGAAGCCCGCACAGACAAGCGTGTTTAGCTTCCCTATGAAGGCTCCTACGGGTGCAGTAGTCACGGCTGACCTTAGTGCCATCGACCAGCTAGAGATGTGGTTGGCCTATCAACGTAGTTGGTGTGAGCATAAACCATCTGTCACTATTAACGTAAGGAAAGATGAATGGTTTGAAGTAGGTGCTTTCGTCTACAAACACCTTGATGAGATGTCTGGCGTATCTTTCTTGCCATACAACGAACATACTTACCAACAAGCTCCCTACCAAGAAATTGATAAGGATACTTACGAGAAAGCACTAGCCCTAATGCCGAAAGGTATTGATTGGTCTAAACTTTCAGAGTATGAAGTAGAGGACAACACATCAGGATCACAGACCTTCGCTTGTGTGGGTTCTTGTGAGATTGTTGATGTGACGTAATCATGTTACAATACCTAGGACAGGATCAGCTTTTGTCCTAGGTTTCATACTACCACTAGCTCAACTGGATAGAGCAAGAGCCTTCTAAGCTCTAGGTTCCGTGTTCAACTCACGGGTGGTAGACCAACCAACACAAGGGGGTAACGTGTACACAATTATTGGCCGTGAAGATTGTTTTTGGTGTAATGCTGCTATAGAACTGTTAGATGAGCCTTACGTTTATTATGATTACACAAGTCTTCCTGTTCTAAATCTTTTGATGAAGAAGTCTGGAATGAAGACTGTACCACAGATTTGGGAGAATGCTGTTTATATTGGTGGCTACATAGAGTTAGAAGCATACATTAAGAATAAAGAAAGTGAACTATGAACCTCAGTGATGATGAAGTTATAACAGGTAAACACATTGCAGTCTGGTTCTCTTGTGGCGCTGCTAGTGCTGTTGCTGCTAAACTTACCTTGTTACGTTATGGTAAGACTAATAAAGTCAGTGTTATAAACAACCCAATTAAAGAAGAACATTCAGATAATCAGAGGTTTCTTGTTGACGTTGAGAAATGGCTAGGTCAAAAGATAGAGGTTGCAGTTAGATCAAAATACCCAGATCAATCTTGCGAGGAAGTTTGGGCAGATCGAAGATTTATGTCTGGGCCACTGGGAGCGCCTTGTACACAAGAACTAAAGAAGAAAGCTAGGCAAGAGTGGGAAAACTTAAATTTTCCTGACTACACTGTTTTAGGGTTTACTTCTGAAGAAACAGGACGGGCGGATCGTTTTCGTCTAACAGAAAGAGACACTCTGCTTACACCTCTAATTGAGGCTAAATTAACAAAAGAGGACTGCTTTAGAGTTATTCAAGAGGCTGGCATTGATTTACCAGAAATATACAAGCTGGGTTATCCAAATGCAAACTGTATTGGCTGTGTAAAAGCTGGTTCTGCAACATACTGGAACTTGGTCAGAGATACTTTCCCCGATGTTTTTGAAAGCAGGTCAGTCCAATCTCGACAGATAGGTTCTAAACTTGTTTACTATAAAGGAAAGAGAATTTTTCTAGATGAGTTGCCAGAAGACGCTAAAGGAAGAAGTCTAAAAAACTATAATTTTGAATGTGGTATCTTCTGCGAAGAAAAGGAAAAGTTGTGAACCTCAGTGATGATGAAGGCCAAGGCTCTCGTAAGTCTAAGCGTGTGACTAAGTACAAGAACGCTGACGTAAAACTTACTTCTGGTCTTGTTGCTAAGACACCTAAACAGCAAGACTTGATTAATGCCCTGAAGTCTAACACTCAGGTTTTCATTCTTGGGCCTGCTGGTACGGGGAAGACTTACGTTACAGCAACATATGCCGCAGACCTATATACCCTTAAGAAGATTGACAAGATTGTTATTACACGGCCTATGGTATCTGTTGGTAAGGAGTTGGGGTTCCTAAAGGGTGATCTACATGAAAAGACTATGCCTTGGGCCTTGCCTGTCATTGATGTACTAGAGAAGCATTTGGGTAAGGCTACAGTAGAAATTGCTATCAGAAGTGGCAACATCGAAATGGCTCCCTTGGCTCTTATGCGCGGACGATCTTTTGAGAATGCCTTTATCATTGTTGACGAGACACAGAACATTACTACCCACGAACTTAAGATGCTATTGACACGGGTTGGTGAAGGCTCTACTATTGTACTTAATGGTGATGTGCAACAAAGCGATCTTAAAGAAGCTGATGGACTTACTAAAGTCATTCACCTAGCTAAGAAACATCTGCTTCCTGTCTCTATTGTAGAGTTTGGGGTGGAAGACATTATCAGATCAGACATTACGGCCCAGTGGGTCAAAGTGTTCATGCTTGAAAAACTATAAGTGTAAGGAGAAACTATGAGTAAAATTAAAGCAGGAAGTGAGTGGAAGGCTTTGATGGATGAACCTTGGTCTTCTGGTGTCTATTTGGATGAGCAAGTTCTAGTGACAGATGTTGATACTAAAACTGGAGTACTCACTTTTAAAGATGGCCGTAACGAATTGTGGAGTGGTAGCTTATGGAAGTGGGAAAAATACTTTGCACCAGTGGAGCAAGGACTTGGTTTCTTTGACTACCCAGATATTGACGACACTGGGAATATTGTTGATAACGTAAATAGCCCATCTCACTATGGACAGGGTAAGATTGAGGCTATTGAATACATCTCTGACTTCCTTACCCCAGAGGAGTATCAAGGTTACCTTCGTGGAAATATCGCAAAATACCTGCATCGGTGGCCATATAAGAATGGTATTGAAGACCTAAAGAAAGCACAATGGTACTTGGAACGTCTAATCCAAGAAGTAGAATAACAAAAAGCCGCAAGCGTCCGTTATGGATACTTGCGGCTTTACTTATTTGTATTGTAGCATTATTTTTTACGAGAGAACAGACTTCTGATACCCCTACCAATCTCATTAGGGCTAGGCAACAACCAACCAAGCACAAGTAGTAGGATTACCCAAGGAGGTACTTCATTAACAGTCACACTCTCTACTGTTTCAGTTTTAACTCTGTTGTTGTCTGTAGACTGAAAGACCCTATCAGCAGTGTCAAACTCTAACCTCTGCTCAGTGTTGTTTGTTGTCCCTAGGGTCTGTGTGTTTGTCTTACCAATCTGGGTGTTGGCCGCTACGTTAGTTCCCCTTCCCGTCAGAAGGCCCAGTGGACTTGTCCCGCAACTTGCTATACTGGTCAAGACCAAAAGCAGCAGTAACAAACGTAAAGACGGGCCAAACGAGAATTTCGATAATTTTAGCATCTTTTACCTCTACAACATAAAATAGCCATAGCAGAAGAATGACCGCTACTTCCCTCTTGAATGTCTTCTTCACAATTTGTCTCATGGGCTTTACTTATCTCTTTCAATATGCTCCCTGATGCCTTTGATATTCTCGTCAATACGAGCTAAAGTAATTGCTTGGCTCTGTACAACAACCTCTAGACTGGAAGTCCTAGCATCAAGACGTATAATTTCTTCAGCGTTAGAATCAATATCGTTTCTAAGGGAAGCTGCAAACCAGATGATAGCTGCTGTTTGACAGGCAATAGCAAAGACAAATGTTATAGGAACGCTCCTAGATAAGTGCCAAGGTTCGTCAGTCATTGAACAAATCTCTCTCTTTTTTCCTACGTATGGTAAGACCTCTGAGTGGGATCATCTTACCCGTTTGTCTGTCTCTCTGTTTGTCCCACATTAGGAAGGCATCAGCAGCCCCCTTGTAGTCCCCTGAATTTACCTTACGAAGCACTGTTGACTTAGAGAATGCCCCAGCGCCTATGTTGAAGATTAGAGAGCCTATAGCATCCCTCTGGTTCTGTGTGAGAGGCACTTTGACTAAGCTGTCGATAGTGTCTTCTACCCAAGCCAAATCTTCTCTGAGGAACTGTTCAGCTTGGGCAACAGTGATAGTCATATTGGGTTTAGCATTCTTAGTGTGACCCCAACCAATAGTCCAAACATCATTCTTTGTTGGTAGGTAAGAGGTCAGCCTAAGTTCTTCATGCTCTTTGATAGCTTCTACGTTTTTAATGCGCATTGTTATCTACCTCTGACCAAACCCAAACTTCTTGTGGCCCCTCTGGTAAAACAGAGACTATACGCCAAGGGGCATCCACTGGTACGGAAAGGGTAGCTAAATACTCTAGAGTCCCTTCATATTCTGGGGCAGGGAAGACCCGCGCAACAGAACCATCCTCATTTGAAAAAAGTAAAAACATGTTTTATACCCTATACATTACCAAAGACTACAAAGTTAAAGGCAGCATCACCTGCATTTAGGGCGGAAGTCTCGAAATTAACTTCAAAGACAGTTGTGGATATTACACGAGTCCCAACAAATCTTCGTGCAGACTGTGCAGAAGCTCCGATAGGAGTGGCTTGTGGGGAATAATTAACGCTTGGCATAGCTGTGGTCATGGTTACTTGGTAAACACCTGTTGAGATTTTAGTGCTAGATGTTACATTAGCAGAGCCTGTCTGTAATGCACCCGCACTGCTGACAATACCAAAAGCCCTAGCGGAGAACACAGGGGCTGATCCTGTGGCCCTTAAAGCGTTACGTACACCAAGGGGAGTGATAACTTTTGTATTATTAGTTCCAGTCTCTGCTTCCGCTTGTGTAGCTACAACTGCCCCGCCAGAGTTATCTAGCAAGATAATCCAATCAGAGTTAGCAGCATTCCTCATCTTGAGGGTATTAGTCGTAGTATCATACCAAAGTTGATAGGCAACAGTCCCCGTAGGGGTCGTAGCGCCAGAGTTATTGGACTGTACAGCGGCAAGTACCTCATTAACCCTTCCCCTAAAGACTAGCCCACTAGAGTTTGCAATTTCATAGTCTGTCGTTTGAGCCATTAGGCCACCTCATCTGCATAAAGTCTAAGTTTTGATACTGCCGCATTAAAAGCTGGGTTGGCAGTGGTTAGGATAGCCCTTGCTTGCACAAGCCTTGCTTCAATCTCTGTGTTGTCCACACGGCTGTACTCTGTAAACACTGGTGAACCTGATGGTGCATCGTCACTCTGCCTAAACTCAACAACACAATCAACTTCTGCCCCATCGGTGTCATCTATATTAAGCCAAGTGTCAATGTCCTCTGTTTTATCATCAAAGAGACTGAAAATATTAAGGGCGTTTAGCTCTATAAGACTACGCAACCTAATCTTTTTAACCGACCCAAAATCAAAAGTGTTTGCGAAAGTGTAGATACCTTGGGAGAGTATCCCACCATTATAATCAACATCCTCTACGCCATCGACATCTTCCCAATCATCAATAGCTAAAGCGCCATCAATAACTAGATTACCATCTGCAACACCAAGATTTTGTTTAGTTCCTGAAAAGACAGCCATAGTTTACGTTTCCTCTTGCAAGACACCAACAGATGTGAAAGGTATAACTTGAATACCTTTTGTTTCTACCATAGAAACTGGCCCCTGCCTTAACCCACTATCTTCCGCCCTAATCAGATAGGTTCCATTTTTTAATGGTACAACGGCAATACTTTCATTACCACCAACCCTGTCCATAGAGTAACTGTTTTGCCAAGTAGGTGTATCAGCTTCGCTATGACGAATAACAATGTTACCACCAAGTCTAACGTCAAGATCAACAGACCTCTGCCACTTCAAAATGGCTAGACCCCCAGCACTTTGGAGAGTTACTCCTTGTAGTTCTTCTGGAATTGCAGTTAAACCAAAGATAGTTTTTGTAGAAGTTGAATACTCAGAGGAGACACCTAGTAAGTTTACATACTTGACCCTTATTTCCCAAGTACCTGTTTCTACGTCCCTAAGTTCAGTAAAAGTTTGTGTTGTTTCTGGCAGAGATAGAAACTCACTCGTTATTGGTTCGCCTTCTAGAGTAGCAATCCTACGGGCTTGTACAACATACTTCTCAATAAAATCATCTTCTGCTGCGTCCCACTTTATGTCAAGGAGAACACGTGCGCCTAGGCCATCTCTTGTTGCATATAGCTGTTCTGTGATAACAGGAGCGCCTGTTAGACTAGTCGAGAATGGGTCAGGTAGGGTTGTGTTGTTGTTCTCAAATGGTTGTCCAGTAACTGGAGTAAAGACCCCCTCAGAGATTTCCCTTAATACCAATCGAGTTTGTAGATCAAGACCTTCTGTCAAACCAAAAGTCCACTCGGTTATCTCAAAGGGTTTATTAGACCAACCAAACCTTTCGTTAGTAATGTTAACAAAATCTCCCACTTGGACTTGAAAAGCCCTCATACCAAAAGATGCACTAAAAGTAAGTTGCTCTCTGTTACGATTAAGAGCTATTCTGGCAATCCTTTGGGCTGTTTTGCTTGAGGAAGTGAATGGCAATGAAAGGTCTAGTACGTTTACCAAACCATTATCAGTAGCTAAGTAAGAGGCTTCAGTAACCTCTGGGTAATCAGCGGGTTGATAGTCACTCTCTGAACCCTTGAACTTACCCTTTACAGAGTTAAAACTGTCCCTACGAGAATGTCTTGTTGAAAGGGAAATACCTGATCTCAAGTCATCCTCATCAAAAGACACAAGAGGTTCTGTCCAAGATGCAGCCTTAATACGCCACTTACCTTGCCCGTACCAAAGTAGCCCACCCATGCTAGTCAACAAATCATTCAACACAGTTTCTGGAGCGGAGCCTGTAACAAAAGCCCCGTTGCAAGTGTAACGCTTTTCTCCCTCTACAGTTTGATTGCAGATAGCCACAGCAGTATTAACTAGATCATCATCTATTCTACTCTCTGGTTGGTCTAACCCGTAAGAAGAAGTCAGATAGTCCCTTATACAAAGGGCTGGGTTATCACTCCAAGCTGTGACATTGTTTGCAGGATTAAGTACTTTCTTGCCACGTATGACAGCAGATACTGAAGGCACACCATTTGGAAAAGCGTCTGTATCGTAAGTAAAACGTACATATAAATAAGCTATACCTTGCAGTTTGTGATCAGTTGTCCATCTCCCACTAGAAGCAGCTAGAGTGGATGTTGCAGAAATAAGTTGCGCATCTGCTGTCTGTGTTGTTGTGCCAAGGTAGCGTTTAATTAACACTAGTCCTTTATAGCGAGAGGGTGAAGTCACATTACCAGACGCATCAAGAGTAACAAGATCATCATTAAGGTATATTTGTTGGTAGCTGTCGATCTCATGTCCAGCAAAAGCAATAACTCTATTTAAGAACTTATTCTTGGTTCCAGTAGAAGAATCATATATACGGACACCACCAACTTTAGTTTCTCCGTAAATGATTTGATGATCTAGGGCAGAACCAGATGTACCTTGAAGACTGTAACCACCACTAGAACGGCCAAGGCTACTTGAAGGCTTTGGGGTAAGTGCATTAAGGGCAGCACCCATAGCTGTACTAAGCATGAAATAAGTAAACGCACTAGAGATAGCTATGTTACCCGCTACTACGCCCACACCAGTTGATATAGCCGCAACGAGGGCTGATATTGCCATTATAACACCTTCGAGTAAATATTTTCTATGTGCTTGTAGCCTAGCCAAACAAGTAGGGAATCAAAAGGTTTATGCCTTTTAGTGTTCACAATAATAACGTCAACACCATCTGCCTTTAAGCACTTCTCAGCAAATTTCATCAACCTTGGGCCAGTAAAACCTTTGCGGTAGTTTTGGTCAACAAAGAGAAGATCATTATAGGCAAACAAGTTATCTTTGTAGTGGATGTGAGCTTTGACGAAAACAACAAAATACCCAACAAGTTTATTATCTGCATCCCTTGCAGTAAATATCTTTAGTACCCCTGCATCCTCTAAGTTAGCATAAGCATCCCAATCTGGATTTAACTTAATCTTGTCTTTGTTGAGGGCTATTTCTTCCCAATGCTTTTCTAACAAAGGGATAGCATCTGCTTTAGATGTCACCAAAGATTCTTGTTGGTAAGTTATCATCGTGGTGCAGCCTTCCCCCAGAAGATTTCTTTGTCTTGTAGCGATGCAACATACTCTAGGCCACGATCAGTAGGAAACCTAGATTTTTGATCTTCATTAGTAAAGCGTCTCACAACAGGGCGCTCAAGTTTAACCAAGACGTTTTCCACTGCAATAGAGATATTAGCTGTATCAGAGGTTTCTTCTATACTCATCTGGTCAAGTTCCCCAGAGAAGATTTCAGTTAAGCTAATCCCAGAGTCTTCTGGAGCTAGTAAACCACCATCTTCTAATAGTAAACGAAAGCTCGATTCTTGTAAGATAGCCTCACTGTTTAGATCAAGACCAAAATAGATACGACACTCTCGTCCCTGATAGGGTTCTTGTAGAGCTAAAGAGAGAAAACTAGATGGTATCCCAGATACTGAGATAACTGCCCCTTTAGCTTCCATCTCAGTAGTCTCAGATACAGATGAGATATTAAGGAGTTGACCAGCACCTAGGTAAGTCTTATCATCAATAACTAAGTCACCATAGCCTGACCATAGATAAAGAGGCGCACTATCAAGTTCTAGTTCAACAGCAAAGAATGGTGCAAGGACTTCTTTTGACAGTTCTGCGACTGTGACTATACCTATATCTCTACTCATGCTATCGTCCTCTTTAAGTTTATACTGTGATAGCTAAGGTGCGACTTGCCTCAAGTAGCTGTGTCCCATCGCTTACAAAAGTAACAACAAACCTACGTGCTGAAACAGTGCCTGTCACCAAAGTTGCAGTGGCTTTAAAGCCTGAACCAAATGTCACTGCCCTAGAGGTAGTTCCACTAGTCACAATAATAACACGAGCAGTTGTGCCAGCAGGTGGTACAGTTGTTGTCAAGGTAATATTAGCACTAACTGTAACTTGACTGACATGGTTTGTTGCCAAGGCTTGTGCAACAGTGTTAGTACCTACGTTGGTAAACAGTCTAGTAATTTGTCCATTAACATCTAGAGCCGAACTTGGTGTTTTCCCAACACCCAACCCTGTGCTATTTACTCTAATACGTTCAAGGCCGTTTGTTTCTACTGTTACTGTGTCATCAGCAGGGAAGCGAATGGCAGTGTCAGTGTCACTTGTGTGAACAATCTTATCTGCAATAGAAAGATCACCCGAGAATGAACCAGTTGTTGCATCTACTGTAGAGGGTGTTGTAGCCCCAACAGGTGTCCCATCAATAGTACCCCCGTTAATGTCAATAGTGCTGAAAGCAGGTAAGTTAAGTAAAAACTCACCTCTGGTAATACTCTTTGTTTCAACTGCACTTACGTCCACAATAGGCAACAAATCATCTAGAGCAGCATTAGCGCCAGTTAATGGGGTAAGTTCTGAGATTTTCTTATCTGTCATATTAACTACCTTATAGTGCTTCTACGCAATCAAAACTAATGCCATAGATACTGGCATCGTCGATGCTGAATGATTGTTGATTGCCTGATAGACGGAACCTACCAACAGTGTTACTTAGTGTTACAGTAGCCCCTGTCACAGCAGAACGTAGCTTAGGCCAAATCTCTATTGTCCCGTTACCACTTCGATCAACAAGAACCTTATGGAGAGTTGCTGTACCACTTGAACCAAGCTGAATATAGTCACCAGCCAACAGAGTTCCCGTCATAGTGATAGTAGGGCTAGAGGAGCCAGCAGTCCCTGTGAGAGTGGCTGTAGAGGCTGTTCCCCTAGGTGCTTTAGCATTAGGGTCACCTAACAGGAAGGTTCCTACAGGCCCATTTAGAGCCAATAGAAAAGCATTCCAAGGTTCAGCTAGGTCTCTACGAACAGGTGGGATAGAAACTGAAGCTGTCCACCTCTGCCCTGCATGACGGATTATTTGTTGTTGAAAGGTGAAGGGAGATTGACTAATGGCAACAGCATTATTAGCAGACAGTGTGATGTTAGCAATACCAATAGATGTGGGTAGTGTTAGTGGGTAACTAATTGCCATAGGGTCTTTCCTTAGTTAAAGGCGGCTTTCATTTGTCCACCACGTCTACGAGCATCAATAACGGCACTCTTAGTTGCACTTGTAATCTGTGGCATAAGTTTAGCCACTTCAGCACGAATGGCAGCAGGATCAGAGCCACCAGTTACATTTATATTATTAACTACATTGACAGAACCTGAACCACCTTCAACAGATACACCTAGTTTACCACCCTTACCTCTTTTCAAAGGCATAATAGCTTCAGGCCCAGCTTCACCCATCAAACCAGTTTTACCACCAGCCATAGGGAAGTAAGTAGGCCCACCAACAACACCACCATTGGCATAGGCTTGAATTTGCTTACCACCACTAAAAGCACCACCATCAGCAAAACCTATTGCACCTACAATAGAGTTTACCATTCGTTTGACAACAAGAATCTCATAGAGTTGTGCGATAACAGCCCTTGCCATATCTTTAAAGGCATCCTTTACGCTTTTTGTCCCATCAACCATAGACATGAAAGCCTCTGTCATGCTAGACCTCAGAACGTCCCCTATCTCTTTGTGTTGAGACTCCATCTGCTCTAAGAGTTCTTTCTCTTTGTTCAGGGCTTCTACACGGGCCACAGCACCTTGAATAGCTGCCTCAGAATACTGCTTATCTGAACCTTGGATGGCCTGCATAACCTCTTGGTATGCTTCTGATGTTCCAAGCAGTTCTTTCTCAAGTTCTATTCTTTTCATCAGGTCAGCTAGAGGGTCACTAGGGGCAGAACCACCCCCACCACCGACAGAACCACTTGAAATAACAGGGGGTCTGATTATGGTTGTTTTTGCAGTAGTGTCCCCAGATGCAGGCGCACGGAAATCATTAGGTATTTTGGTAGAAGCAATATTAACTAGGTTTTGAGCTTGGGCTAATGATATTCCAAGTCTCTCTGCCAAAAGTCTTGCTGCCTCTGCGGCTTGATTTATTCCTGTCTCCATAGGAACTTGAGCTAATCCTAGCGCGTCAAGATATGCCTGCCCAATGCTATCCTTAAGAAGATTTGCCTCAGCTACAGTATCAGCGTAGGCTTGAGCTTCTTCTGTCCGAAGTCTCACAACTTCTTGTTGGAGTGCAACTCTTGATCTTTCTATTTCTGTTAGTCTAAGCTCATTCTGGTATGCCTCTAGTTTAGCTTTTGCCCTCTCTACAGCCGCTTCAGCAGCCTGTTGTTCTAGAGTTACAATCTCCCCTGCTGCGACAATACTTGGAGTAAGGTCTGTTCCAATGTAACTTTGCTCTAGAGAGAGAAGTCTTGCCGCTTCTTTTGCATCTTGATACGCAATAGTTAACTTAGAAAGTTCTGACTGAGAGGAATTTAACATCTCGTCAAAGTTAGGGTCAATAAGTTTCATTCTCTCTGTATGTAGTTCTTTAGTCGCTTCCGTTAGTTTTTGGAAGGCGTCAACAGTCTTTTCAGTTTCCTCTGTAGTCCTAGTCATATAGGCAAGGATACCAGTGATGATAGGGATAGCAATACCAAGGCCAGTAAAGACACCAATCATTGCCATTGATTTTGATAACTGCGCACCTAGGCCCGCAAGCTGAGTAAACTGCTGACCAATAGCAACAAAGGCGTTAGTACCAGATTGAATTTGAACCGCTAAGTCACCGAATTGATAACCGACTTGCTGAGTTACTAGACCAAGTCTGTTTGTATAGCCTTTGGTCTGGTTTACATGGTTTCCGTAAGTAGCGAAAACACCAGTTCCTGCGGCCATCTCTTGATTCAGTCTGGCTGTCGCTGCTGTTTGTTGTTCCTTAGTAATAATATCAGCTTTACGTGCAACAGCAAGGTCATTCATTTCCCTAGAGTAAATCTGCATGGCCAAGTGGCCTTCGACAAACTTGCTCTTAAGCCTTTCTTCTTCTGCTGCTGCCCTTGCAGTTTCTGCTGCTTCCCTTTTCTTTTGCTCGTTA
>Ga0181358_1001109_pt1 | contig 12391 bp, 19 predicted proteins | sample Fa13VDMM110SD_FD_130096 | JGI IMG/M metagenome (GOLD analysis project Ga0181358, IMG submission 130096) | Freshwater viral communities from Lake Michigan, USA - Fa13.VD.MM110.S.D | ecosystem: Environmental > Aquatic > Freshwater > Lake | place: USA: Michigan | collected 2013-09-24
CAAGATGCTATTAAATTATACCACAATTTAAATGGTGGTAGATTATATGGTAAAATTAAACTAATAAAATTAACGGGTGATGCCGATGTTGCCGATTTAAGGGGGGATATCAGCGATTACTTTTATAACATAAAATAATATGAATAAATTAAAAAATGTTGCAACTGAAATATTAAATATTTTAGAAAAAAAACGACAAGAACTTGAATTAACATTTGTGGAAGACACACATACCTACACGATGAAAAACTCTAAAGGTGAGTTAAAAAGTGATTGGCCTTCGGTGAGTAAAGTAATGAAGTTATTTTACACAGAATTTGATTCTGAAGGGATATCTTTAAAGAAGGCGAATGGCGACCCCGAAGTCCAACAACAACTATTGTCAGAATGGAAAGCTGCTGCCGATTATTCAATAAATGTGGGAAGTAGAACTCACTTTTTATTGGAAAAAAAATCGTTAGAGATGTTTGAGTTGGATAAAGAAGTTAGACAACCTGAGTTTGAATGTAATTTTGAGCAGATATTACGTAGTGATTCTATGGTGTCTGCCGGAACTAACTTTTTAGAAACTATGAAAGAGCGTGGAGCATTATTATTAGATACAGAATTAATTCTTGGTGATGATGAGTATGGTTATACAGGTGCTCCGGATAAGATGTGGTTAATTGAGAATAAAGATAAAACTGAAATTGGTATAATTTGTACGGATTATAAAACCAATAAACCAAAGAATTTTGAGGCGAGTTATTTTACCAAAAAAATGAAATATCCTTTTGAAAAATTGGATGACACCGCACTTGGACATTATTCAACCCAATTACCGTTTTATTGTAAATTATTATTAAAAATGTTGAAGGGGTCTAAATACGAAAACATTAAAGTATACGGATGTATTATTGTTCTTGTTAAGGATGATGGAACATTTGAAGAATTTAGAATACCCAAATCAGTTCAAGATACTATCTTGGAAATGGATATGTCAAAATATTTGACAAAGAAACAAAAATAAACTAAATTTAAAAGAAAAACATATGGACGATTTATTACAACCAAAGATTGATTTAAAAAAACAACCAACACTTGAATGTGAACAATGTGAAAGTATCTACTTCAAAGAAGTTGTTATGATAAAAAAAGTTAACAAATTGTTAACAGGGAGTTCGGAAGATACTATAGTTCCGTTTCCAACTTACAGATGTGACGATTGTGGTCACGTAAATGAGGAATTCAAATTATTTGATAAATAATGAAAATAAGTAAACGAACAGAAGTATGTGGTATTTGTACCGCATCATTATGGTGGATACCAATAATGTCTTATTTCTTTATGAAAGTGAACGGTGTTGAATTTCATAATGAATGGATATGGTGGTTAGCAATCCCAACTATGTTTTTAATTTGGGTATTATTAAATTGGAAAATAACAATAAAAAATGATAAAAAACCTAGTACATTTTAGTGATTTACACATAAGATTATTCAAAGACCACGACTTATACAGAGGTATCTTGAATAATATGTTGGAACAATTCAGAGAGATTGCTCCGGATAGGATTGTATTCACAGGAGACTTAGTTCATTCTAAAAACCAAATGACACCTGAACTTATTGAGTTCGTTGCTTGGATTCTTACGGAGTGTTCTCAGATTGCCAAAACCATAGTTATAATTGGGAACCACGACTTCTTGGAATCGAACTCATCAAGGTTGGATGCTCTTACACCAGTAATTGATTCCTTAAAGAACGACAACATTGTTTATTTGAAGAACAGAGGTGAATACGAGGATGATAATGTTGATTGGGTGGTGTATTCATTACTTGACCATAACATTCCACCTGAGATTGAAAAAACGGGGAGATTAAAGATTGGTTTATTTCACGGACCGGTTCAGGGATTAACAACCGACATCGGATATAAGTTTGAAACCGGATTTGAAACGGATAAGTTTAACGGATGTGATTTGGTATTATGTGGGGATATTCACAAAAGACAAATTTTCAACATCCCGGGTGGGAAGAAAGCGTATATGGTGGGTTCAACAATCCAACAGAACTATGGTGAGACAATTACCAAACACGGATTTGGGATATACAATCTTGAATCAGATGATTATTCATTTGTTGATTTGGATAATCCAAAACCTTTCTTATCATTTAAGATGAAATCATTTGATGATATTATAAATGGAACTGAGAAACTTGTTAATAGTGGGAATTAAACTAACATCTACTCAATTAAAATCAGTCCAAGAGTATTGTAAATTAAATAATATTGAGGATGTTGATAAGTTCATCACCAAATGTTATACCGAAGGGTTTAACATTAAAAAATATGGATTGTTAGGTGATGATTCAGGAAAAACGGGTATTATTGGTGAAAAACAGGTGGAAATTGAGGTTATTAAAGAAATACGGGTGGAAGTTCCAGTTGAAGTTGTTAAATATGTTGAAGTCCCTGTTGAAATAATTAAAGAGGTTGAAGTCATCCGATATGTTGAAAAAGAGGTGATTAAGGAGGTACCTGTTGAAATAATAAAAGAGAAGATTGTAAATGTTATTCAAGAAGTTCCTGTCCCAAATATAGACAAAATTGGGGACGAAACTCAAATAACTGAACTGTTGTTAAAAATACAACAGTTGGAAAATAGACCACCTGAAATAATTGAAACAATTAAAGAAGTTCAGGTTGAAAAGATAGTTGAGGTAGAAAAATCAAATGATAAGACATTACTTCTTCAAGAAACTTTACAGAAACTTAGAAAAGAATTAACAGAAAAAAATTCAAGGATTATAGAACTTGAAGAAATAAATAAACGTTTGGAATCCATAAGAGTAGAACAGGGTGCTGTTTACCTAAAAGGTTCCAACATAAGTGAAACAATGTAATATGATATTATTAATTTGGTTATTAGCGGCATATGGAATGTCAAACATCTTAGTCTACGGGTCTATATTCTTAGGACTTAGAAATGGGTTAAAAGATTGGGGTAATAGTATGTTACCTTTTAATGGACTTGCAAAATTCTTTGGGGATTTATTAACTTGTATGATGTGCACATCAACGTGGGTTGGTTTTTTCCTTTCAATTGCGTATTATTCACCATCAACGTCTTTGATTGGAACATCGGGGTGGATTAGTTGGTTCTTCGATGGATTAATTGCGTCAGGATTTGTGTGGGCGTTCAATGGAATGGTGGAATGGTTTGAAGAAAATAGACCAACAAAAAATTAAGATATGGAAAATAATTTAGGTGACTTTGTAATTAAGTTTTTGAGAGATAAAACTGAGACAAGAAAAATTATTAAATGTGATGATTTCTTTCAGTTGGTAAATGATATGGGGATTAATGATGACAGTGATGAAATTGTTGATATCATATATTATTTGGAAGATAATAAAACCGATATTAACTTTCACGGAGCGAAGACTAACAATTATTATAATAGGTTTAGAAATATTGAACGAAAGGTTCAGATATCTAAAATGTTAAAAGGGTCTGAAACGGAAGTTCAAAAAATGATTAAGAAAGTTGAGAGTATTAAAGTTCAAGAGAGACCTGATTGGTTAGACTATTATAGAAATGATGATGAAGATACAACACCTATTGTAACTTCAGATAGAGATAGAAATTTAGGTCAAGACATTATTGATAGACTGACTAATGAGGTTAAGGAACGAATTAATAGTGAACCGGGGATTACTTTAGATGAAATACGAGAACAAATGAATCAAGAAATAAATAACAATTAAATAAATAACAATTATGCCAAAGTCAAAATTACGTGGTGGTGCAAAGGCACACAAAACAAGAGTAACACACAGAAACAACACAATTAGAGGGTTAAAGAAAAAAGCTCAGGCGGAGTATCAAGAAATGTTTGAAAAAACTATGGAAACTTTGAAGGCTCAATACCAAGATGAGAACGGTGAAACAACTGATTTAAACACAGAAGTTGTTGGTGATGTGACCGACATAAATGTAACCGATGCTAAGTTTGTAACACCTGAGGTAACTAATGAGAACTAAGATAGTATCGGCATTTCCCGGTGTGGGAAAAACTACCTATCATAAAAATAACCCTGAGACCACTTTGGATTCCGATTCAAGTGGTTTTAGTTGGGTTGTTGATGAACACGGTAGTAAAACAAGAAACCCAAGTTTTCCACAGAATTACATAAACCATATCAAAGAGAATATTGGTAAGTACAAATACATCTTTGTTTCTTCACATAAAGAAGTGAGAGATGCTTTGTTAGACAACTGTCTATACTTCTATTTGGTTTATCCGGATGATAATAGAAAAGAAGAATTTATCCAACGATACCGAGATAGAGGTAACGATGAGAACTTCATCAAATTGGTTGATTCCAAATGGGATGAATGGATGTCGGAATACTATTGGATGGATAGAGGTTGTGAGAAACTAACCGCATACGATGGTTGGAATTTAGACACTGTGTTGGAAGCTCAAGATAGAAGAGACGGTGGTGAAGTAATTCAAGAAGAAGTAGAAGAACTGAATTAAACAAATGGATTTATTCAATCCCCCTATAGAATTTAATTATACAATAATGGAAGACATTAATATTGTAAACTTGGATAATCCTTACCTACAGGTTGTGTGGGAGGATTATGCTGAGAATTTTACACAAGAAAAAATTAAGAGTGTTCGTCATTACTTCCAAAAGAAGTATGATACAACTAATGTTAATGTAATTACGAAGACAAAAGTTGCTGACGACACCACACATACCGTAGATATATCCTTTAACATCTTGGATGAGAACTATCAATTGGAACTAGTTCGTTCATTCTTGGAGTCAAAAGGGAATATGGAACACTACGATGATATCTACCAACTTAACAGTGTTGTGGATAATAAATTGTTACAAACTCAAACTGATGCCTCTCCGTTTAAGAGATGGTATATCAAGAACATTGAGTTCTCAAACTTTTTATCTTATGGTGAGAATCAGAAGATAGATTTTGAGAAGTGTGATGGTATTACGGTTGTGGAATCAAACCCACCTAATTTTGGTGGTAAGACAGTTCTTACAGTGGATTTACTTATGTTCTTATTCTTTAATGAGACAACCAAGACATCCAAAGCTGAGGAGATATTCAATAGGTTTACAGAAAGAAACAAAGTTGCCGTAAAAGGTGAGATTACAATCGATGGTGAGGAGTATATCATATTGAGAAATATTGAAAGAAAGTTATCAAAGAAGAATGAATGGACGGTTAAGACCGAGTTGGACTTTTATAAAAGATTGTCTGATGGTAGTTTACAAAACTTCACCGGGGAACAACGAAGAGAGACTGAGGCGTTTATCAAAACATCTATCGGGACAAAAGAGGACTTCTTAATGACCATCCTAACAACAGCCACCAACTTGGAAGAACTAATTGATGCCAAACCTACTGCGAGGGGTCAAGTTCTTTCAAGGTTTATGGGGTTGGATTTTCTTAAACGAAAGGAAGAAGCTGCCAAAGAAATTTATAGTGACTTCTCCAAAGGAATGTTATCTAATATTTATAACTCTGAAGAACTTAAATCGGATAACCAAACTAGCCAAGAAACAATTGATACTCTAACGGGGAGTAATCTTACGTTGGATACTCAATTGAAAGACGCTAAAGCGAGAATACTTAAGGGACAAGAGTATCGTGATGGATTGTTAAAATCTAAACACAATATTGATAATGAATTGGTGACAGTTTCTCCGGACAAAGTTCAGGAAGAGATTAATGGGTTGGACCTACAGAAAGCCAAAGCTATTTCAGATAGAGACGGAGTTAAGGTTGTTGAACCATCTGAATTTTACCACGAGGATAAACACGATGAGGTGAAACAGGAGATTAAAGATTTGATTACCAAACAAGCGGAGAACAACGCCAAGATTAAAAGTATTGAAGAACTTAAGAGTTCGGTTGATGGTGGAATTAAATGTGAACATTGTGGTATTGAACTGATGAATGCGGCTATAACTAACGCAAAAATTGGGGAGCTTGCCGGTTTTATCACGCATAAAGGTCAATTGGAGGGGTTAATGCAGGATTTAACCAGCAAAGAGTTAGGTTTTGTTAACCTTAAAAAAGAGTTTGATGAGTATGAGAAGAACAAACTTATCAGAGAGAAATACGAATTAAGTATTGAGAGTTTTCAATTAAAGATTGACGCTTTGAAAACCAAATTGGAAAGATACTCTGAAGTTCAGGATAAAATCTCGGAAAACAATAAGACTGATGGATTGTTGATTAAAGCGGGAATTAGAATTGATGAACTTGAAGGTGAAAAGAAAACTATTGAAACTAATATCTCAAACAATAAGTTTACGATGACAAATCTAACTACCAAGATAACTTCTAACTTGGAAACAATTAGAAAGATTGAGGAAGAATCTGAGAGAGAAAGAATCTATAAAATCTATTTGGAAATCTTCGGTAAGAATGGTGTGACTAAACTTATAATGAAGACAATGATGCCACTTATTAATAGTGAACTTCAAAGACTATTGGAAGATAGTTGTCACTTCAGATTAGAGGTTAAGATTAATGATAAGAATGAAGTTGACTTCCTTATGATAGACAACAACACTCAGGTTGAGAAACCAATGGCATCCGGTTCCGGGTATGAAAGAAGTATTGCTTCACTAGCGTTGAGAGCCGTATTGAGTAAGATATGTTCATTACCAAGAGCCAACGTTGTTGTGTTTGATGAGGTGTTTGGAAAGATGTCCAACGACAACTTGGAGATGGTATCGGAGTTCTTTAGTAAGATTAAAGAATATTTTGAGAAAATATTTGTAATCACTCACAACCCATTAGTAACAAATTGGGCGGATAACGTGGTGAGAATTAGAAAAGAAGAAAATATTAGTTATGTTTCCCAATAAAAGTTTGGGAAACATAATTTTATCACTACCTTTGTAACTTAACATTTAATTTAAACGTATAACGTATGAATAACTTAACTAAATACATTTTATTTGTCTTTGCAAAAAATGACAACCCAAAAGAATTTACAGAACAAATTGCGGAAGAATTATGTGTTATTTCCGACACACCCAATCTTAACTTTTATTTCGGACCGGAGTCATCTGTGTTCACAATCTCAACATTAGATTCCCATCAAGATGTAAAAGATTATATTGATATGATTTTAGGTGTGGGTGATATTATGTATGTTCTACTACCCTACACATCTGACAATTTGTCATATGGTCTACCTAAAAAAATATCAGAACACCTTTTTAACGATGGTATTAGTGACTTTATGTCAGAAAAATCTAAACTTTCTGATAAATCTGAATTTGAGGTACGAAAAATGATACAAGATGAAATTAAAGAAAGTTTTATGTTAAACATTGAAGACTTTGACTTTGATTATGATGAGGAGGAGGATGATATTAAAAAAATTAAAAATAAAACACGTAGTCCATCTTTAGATGAATTATTGGATAAGATTAAAGAAAAAGGATTAAATTCACTAACTGAAAAAGAATTAACACAACTAAACAAATACTCAAATTAATATGAAAGAAAAGAGCTCAGGTATTCCAATTAATCAAGAAGAGATAAACCTGTATTTAAAGGACATTCGTAAAATTAAGGTAATGACTCCCGAAAGAGAGAAAGAATTATCTAAGATGATTACATCCGGTACTTTATCTCCAAGGGAGATTGATGATGTAAACCAAGAACTATTAGAAGGTAACTTACGTTTTGTTATTACCGTGGCAAAACAATATCAAAATCAAGGATTAGACTTTCCTGACTTAATTGCTGAAGGTAATTTAGGTTTGATGAAAGCCATTCAAAATTTTGATTGGTCAAAGAACCTTAGATTCATATCTTACGCGGTATGGTGGGTTAAACAATCAATTCTTCAGTCATTAAATGATAATGCGAGAACTATCCGATTACCAGTTAATGTGGTTCAGGATTTACATAGAGCCAAGAAAGAGATTGAATCCAATGGTGGTAAGTTGGAGGACAAGTTTCAAAACCTACCATCAATGGTTTGGTTAGATATGAGTATTAATGAAGATGGGGATACTCTTGTTGATATTGTTAGAAACGACCAAGCAGATATGCCTGACGAAGTTTTTGATTCCAAGGATGAATTAAAAAGACAATTACATTCATTATTAGATGTTTTGGATGATAGGGAAAAAGTAATTGTAGGGGACTATTATGGTCTTACCGGTACACCAAGAACCCTTGAGGACATCGGTGGTGATTTTAATCTAACAAAGGAGCGTGTTAGGCAAATTAAAGAGAAAGCCTTACGGAAATTAAGGAATGATAGTTCAGTTTTATACGACTATATGTAAAAATTTTAGAACCTTCTATTTATTATGATAGAAGGTTTTTTACTTTTATAATAAACTTAAAACAAAAATTATGAAACCAATTTTAAATTTTATTGATACTTGGGGAGTTAGAATTATGTTCTTCCTTGTGGTAATCATTTTCTTCAAAACCTGTACGACTAATACAAAAGTCCAAAATGTTAATGATAGTGTTGATTCATTATCGGTTAAACTTACTAAAGAAATAAAGATTGAAGGTCTTAAATCTGAGAAAAGAGCTATTCAAGCGTCGGATAGAAAAATATTAGATGTTAATAGACAAACTGAGATTGACCAAGAAATATCTAAATTAGAAAAATAATGAAAAAAATATGGAATTGGGTAATTGAACATCCAAATAGGGCTATGTTCTTAGTACCTATATTATTAGTTGCCGGAATATCAATTTCTCACGTAGTTTCGTGGTATAACTTAGCGAATCCTATTAGTTGGGCTATCTATTTATCTATTGCAATAGAAATTGGTGCGATGACGGCATTGGTTGCGGCAACCAACAAAATTAAAGGAGGTGTTTGGTTTATGTTTGGATTAATTACCTTTATTCAAATGATTGGTAATATCTTTTTCTGTTATAACGAAATTGATGAAACGGGTGAATTATTCAAATCTTGGATGGAACTTACCGGACCTGTGTGGGAGATGTTAGGTTCAAAGGTGAATGATGTAATTGCTATGAAAAGATGGCTAGCGTTCTTAGAAGGTGGATTATTACCAATAATTTCATTAACTTCATTACACTTCTTTACCAAATACGATGATGGTAAAACTGATAAGGAAGAGGTAAAAGAGATAATTAAAGAAGTTATTGTGGAAAAAGAGGTTATTAAAGAAGTGCCAGTTGAAGTTGAGAAAATAGTCGAAGTTGAAAAAATAGTTGAAGTTGAAAAGATAGTCGAAGTTGAAAAAATAGTCGAAGTTGAAAAAATAGTTGAAGTTGAGAAAATAGTCGAAGTTGAAAAAATAGTTGAAGTTGAAAAGATAGTCGAAGTTGAAAAGATAGTTGAAGTTCCAGTTTATCAATCAGAATCTATTGATACAAAGGATGAATATGTTAGTCCGGGAATGGACACACACGAACCACCACGTCCAAATAGGTTAAGTTACGTTAAACCATAATCATAAAACATTAATTTATGTGGAATGATAGATATAATTAAATATGGTGACTTCAAACCTGTTGGAAAACAAAAGAAAAAACACCAAATCATACTTACACACACATCAAGAAACATCAACGACTATCTTCAGTCGTTGAAGTTTCGTTTTAACGGGAGTTTTAAAAGGATTCCCAACTACATTATTACCCGGGAGGGTAAAATTCTACAATTATTGGGAAACGCCGAACACTCGGAATACTTCAAAGAACCCAATATAAATCGTAATTCAATTATCATATCATTAGAAAATTTAGGGTGGTTACAAAAAGAACCGCTAACGGACCATTACATTAACTGGATTGGGGATATTTATAAAGGTAACGTGTTTGAAAAAAAGTGGAGAGATTACTTTTTTTGGCAACCATATACTGAAACTCAAATCGATAATCTTGGGTTATTATGTAAGGAATTGTTTAAAAGTATAAAAATTAAATCACATATTGTTGAACATAACACAAAAATAAGCGGGATTGAAAAATATTGTGGGATTGTAACTAAAAGTAATTTTGGTGTTGATTATACAGATGTTAGTCCGGCATTTAAATTTAATGAACTTTTAAAAAAAATAGAAAATGAGTGATTCACACGATGAAATTAAAAAATTATTAAACGTTTCCCGAAGATTATTAGGTGATAATAATGTGAATGAAGATATCCGTAAACAATATGGGTTATTAACAGAGCAAGGTGTTGATTTGACAGATAATAATGTTACATCAAAAATTAATGTGACTAAATCTGTTGAAGATAAAATCGATTATGATACAGCAGATACTGAGGAAGAATTAGAATCTGCGGATGATAAAAAACAGGCGTATCGAATTTCCGGTGGTATATTAGTATTACACGGGAAAGAACAAACGGATTTAGAGTTAACAACAGATGAGAAAATTGCCTTCCAAGAAACTATGGATGAATTTGTAACTAACGTGTCTGATATGGTCGATTTTAATAAATTAAATGTATATTCCAATAATGTTGAATGGTCCGGAAAACTTATCGAATTTGATATTGAATTTTTCTTTTCAATAGGTGAAGAAAATGGTGTTTACATCAATGGAGAAATGTTAAATGTTGACGAAAAATTTATAAATTTAATTAATAAATTAAAAACTTATTACGAGAAATTTAAATCAAAATGGGCGTCTGTATTATCATCAAGAAAGAAAACAATTAAAACTGAAGAATAATGGAAGATATTAGTAAAAATAAAGATGGTATTATTTTATTGGTAATTATTGCCTGTTTGGTAGGGTGGAATATTTTCACAACCAATACAATAAAAACGGATGTTAAAGGTTATGAGAAAAAAATTGAAAATATCCAAACAAAAATTGATTCCTCACAAGTTGTTAATAAACAAATTAATACTAAAATTGGTGAGGTAAAAGAAAATGTAACAACTATCAGTAATGAAATCCATCACATTGATAAAAACATAACAGTAATTAAAAAACAAACAAATGAGAAAGTTAATAACGTTGATAATATTCCTGACAGTGAGCTTGAGTTGTTTTTCACAAACAAATACGAACAACCAACCCCAAAATCAGGTAATTAGTGATACAACAAGAGTTAAGTTAAAACCTTCAACAGCTAGATTAGCAATTAAAGATATTGTTAAAGGTGAGGGATGTGAACAAGAATTAAAATTAACTCAAGAAAAAGTTATAAAGTTAGAATCTAGAGAATCTCAAAAGGATACTATCATTTCTTTATTAGAATCTAAAGACAAGAATAATCAATTTATTATTAGTCAACAAGGATTACAGGTTGATGAATTTAGAAATATGACTAATGATTTAAAAAAAGAAATAAAACAAATGAGGGTTAAAACTTTTTTATACAAAGTGGGAACACTTGTTGGTATATTAACAACTTCATATCTATTAATAGTAAGATAATATGTCACTAACCACAACAGATAAAAAAGAAATTGAAACGTTGGTCCGTAAAGAAATTAAAGATTTCTTTGGGAGTAATACTATGCAACAATATGAGAATAAACTAATAGATGTTATTTCCAAAGAACTTAAACGAGGTAAACTTGAGGGGGATGTTAAAGATATTACATTAAGAATGTTCCGTGAGTTCTACCAATTTATGTGGATGAATAGAAGTTATTGGGAACCAAGACTTAAAAATGCGTAATATGAAACTAAAGGAAAGTATTGGGTCTGATTTGAAAAGTGCTATGGCAACTGAAATGGGAAAGTTAAGTACAATTACTACTGGTGGTATTGATGCGGCGGTTGCTGCTAATCAATTTAAGAATGAAATCCCGGAAAACAATAAAAAATTAAAAATAATTAAAAAACCTATGAAAAAAGGTGTGACAGATAAATTAGTGAGTAAAACTAAAATTAATAAACCGATAGGTAAATTAACAACAGGGTTACCAATAATGGGTGAAGATGGTGAAACATCTGAATCTACCGGTTCAGGTTCTGCGGGTGGGTTTGTTGGTCCATTGTTTTCAACAACTAAAAAAGAAATGGAAGAAGATTGTTGGAAAGGATATAAGGAAGTTGGTGGTAAAAAGAAAAACGGTAAAATGGTTCCTAATTGTGTGAAAGAAGGTAAAGATGGTGATGTTAAAAAAGTAGAAGCTACTGAGGCGACAGGTTCAGGTTCTTCAGGTTCATTTGAAACAACATCTGCTTGGGCTAAGTCAACCAATAAAAAAGATTGGGGTGGTAGAAAGAAAACACAAATACCGGGAGGTAAATTCGTCCAAGTTAAAAAGAAATGTCAAAAATTCCCATATTGTAATCAAGGTGACATAAAGGCTCTAAAAATATTTGAGAATGAAAAAGTTAAGAAAGCTATTCAAAATATTAGTCAGAGACATAATATA
>Ga0181358_1001112_pt1 | contig 12373 bp, 20 predicted proteins | sample Fa13VDMM110SD_FD_130096 | JGI IMG/M metagenome (GOLD analysis project Ga0181358, IMG submission 130096) | Freshwater viral communities from Lake Michigan, USA - Fa13.VD.MM110.S.D | ecosystem: Environmental > Aquatic > Freshwater > Lake | place: USA: Michigan | collected 2013-09-24
ATTGTTGTTGTCGTTGATTCTTTTTACGAATCGATTCCATAACTTGGGCGAATGCCTTAGCGCATTCATAATTCTGAATTGGTGAATTTTTGCTCATAACTTTATTTTAATTTATTTACCTTGACCTTTATAAGGTTTTTTATAATTTTTGCTTCTTTTAATTTTGCTTGAACTTTTCTTTGAGTGAACACCTGGACGTTTACGTCTTGGTTTTCGATTTAGTGTTTGTGATGGTGTTTTTGCTGCCATTGTCTTTTTCTTTTAATTTATTTATAGCTTCTACTATTTGAGAACATTCCTCATAGAGTTCTTTCTCAACATAATATTTTAAGTTTTCCTGTAACGTTTCTTCAAAATAACGTCTTTCTAAAGTAATGTCATATGTTGCTCCATCCTCTAAACAGTTAACTGAGAGGACATGCAGATGTTTTTTACGAGTGTTTAGATTAGCTAGAATTGTCTCTACAACAGCTTTAGCTATTGTGAAGTCCTTTCTATCAATCATATCTTGGAACTCGTCACTATTATTTAGGTTTATTTCAACAGCCATATTAGAATAGGTCTAAAAATTTAGGATTGATTTCTTTACCTTTAAGTTGATTCATTTTCTCATCATTAGCTAACATTTTAGAAGCTAATTGATCTAAATGCTTAGACTTAATTTTGTCATAATCCTTGATAATATCATTATGTTTTTTCTTCTTCATCTGCACTAATAAATATTTAAAGTCTACTAATAAACTCAGAACCATCATCAGTAGGAGGTTGGGATTTATCCAATCCTAACTCTTTTAATCGCTGGAGGGTGTAGTCATCTATTTCCCAATCTACTTGACTTTCGTTCATTGGTTTGTGGTCCTCTAGTCCTTCAACTTGTTTATTAGTGAATAAATCTCCTACCATCAAGTAATAACAATTGTAACACAGCATTTCCATATTGTTTAGGGAATAATGTTGTTTATTACCGTTTTTAAAATGAAGAACAAGTGGGATTTTATAATCAGACACTCGACGTTCATGGAATCCACAATTAGCACATTCTTCTTTTAAATACCCCTCTTGAATCATTCGATATTTTATCTTTTGAGGGTTAAAATGTGCTGGGTTTACTCTACCTTCAAGTATATCTAATAGTGCAGGTTCTTTTTTATTGTACTGCGATGCTGATAAGAATTTAGGGATACCTTTGCCTGATTGGTTTTTATGTGCTTCAAATAAAGTAGCACCACTTTCATCTTTATACACCTTCATCCATTTTTTAAGATGCTGGTATGAAATATTCAAATAACGAGCCGCAGCACGGACAGATTTTGTCTTGTCCATTGCTGCTAAAATTTGCTCTTTACTTAAATGTATTGCTTTAGGCATTAGTCTTCGTCTTCAGTGTAATTATCACTTGAGTAATCATCCTCATCATTAGTATATTCATCCTCTGATGATTCTGTTTCTTCTTCTACCTCATCTAATACAGACAATTCTTCCTCTTCTTCAGGTGATTTTACTTTTGGTTTTTTAGGAGTGGTTGTTTTTCTAAAATTCTTTTCTGCTTCTTGAATTTTATCATATACTTCTCTATCCACAGCATAAGTCTCAGTCCACGTATGATCACCTTCTCCCATTTGTACTACCATTGCTACTTTTTTCTCAGCTGTTGAATGTTGAGTGCAGGTTTGGGTATCTGGGAGGATAGCTATCCTTCGAGGGTCAATTTCAACTCCACATACTTTACAGTATCTACTCATAAATTGTTATTTTGATTTGCTTTATTTATTTTTTCAATTAGATTCCAAAGATCAAGAGCCGTTTTAAGGGTATATACCTTTTTAGCTTTACCAGGTATAGTTACTTCTAGTTTTTGAAGTTCACCATCAGAATCAAATCTGTCATACACATACCATAAAATCAAAGCTCCTACTTCATCTCCATACTTAAGATAAATAAGATCTTCAATAATGTTGTAATATGCTTCTTCATAATTATAAAAATCAATTTTTAGATGTTCATGAAGAAAATTAGTTTTAGCCCAACATTCATCTAGCATACTAACAAATTCAACAAACACATCCTTTTCTTGGGACTGTTTGTTTCGATTAATTTTTAATCTATTTCCAAAATTATTTAGATTCATTCTTTATACTTATAGAATATAATTTTAAAAACTCTTCAGTAGTCATACCTTTTATAGAGGCAAAATAATAAGTAGCTATACCTAAAGTACCAGCTCGACATGTACCAATAGGTTCTCTATTTGGATCTAAATGTGAATAAAAATAATAGTCATTATTGTTATATTCCATATTTTTTAATTTTGATTAAATATAATAACAAAAAATTAAAAAGCCAAATTAAAGTTTAATAAGAGTATTTTGATATTCATTCATTGAATTGATAGTAATTTTTAAATTACCTAATTCAAATGAACCTATTTCACCACTTTCTTTGATAATGTCATTTAGCTGTTGGATAACATTAAAATCTTGTTGGGTAAAATTATTTCCATCTACTTCAACAACAATGTCTTTTCCTCCATTAAACCAAGGTTTTAAAGCTTGTTCTAGTTGAGGACTAGGATTATTTATTTTTATAGATTTTTTATAAACAGGAGATACTATTGGTTTCATAAGTGGGGTATGTTGAACATTTGTTCCCCATTTTTTAATAAAAGCTAAAGTAGAATTATTCATATCCTCTTGCCATTTCTTATGGCGTTCTGGGTCACCATCAAAACTACCTGCTCCACGTCCTGTTAAATGGTAAACCAAGCTATTCCATGGTTGTGTAAAATTAAATCCTGCTAATAACATTCGATTAAACAAATCAGAATCTTCTCTACATGAATGTAAGATAGGATCATGTCCTCCAAGTATATCTAAATATTCAGATTTATACATCATCCATGGAGCAAATATACCTTCTGTTGTTATACTATCATCTAAGTGTTCATTAACATACTTGTTAAATTCATCTTTTTTAAACTCTTCAGGCCACATCCCAAAATCAATTTGAATTTTCTCCCCAGCATTAGGATGAATAGGAGGTTCAATTCTAGTAGAACATACTACTGTTTTTGATTTTAATTGTTCAAATGCTTTTAAATCAGCATTTTTACCTAACATCATGTCAGCATGAAATATCATAAAGATATTTGTAGTTGAATGTTCAATACAATAGTCATAGGCTTTACCTATTCCAAATAAACTTTTACCTAAATTTGGATTAATATAGTAAGTTAAATTATATTGATTTTTAACTTGTTTTAACCATTCTATAGTTCTATCCTCATCTGAGTCTACAAATACAATAATTTCATGGTCATTTCGAAAGGCGTTTTCTCGAATTGATGGAATACAGGTTTTTAAGTAACGCAAATTTGTTTTACTGGGGATGCAAAAAGTTATTTTTTCCATATTTGTGAATAATTAATTTCTTGTTTTAGGATATTATAGTAAGTTAATAATTCTACCATCTCATCCCAAGGATTTTTAGGAAAACGAGAGTAATTTTGCCCTACAGGCTTAGTATGAGTCATTATAATATCATCAATAATCGCTATTTTATCTTTAGGATACCCTAACATATGAGGCCACAAATAATCATACCCCCAACTTGAATAGTTTAAATTAAAAGTCTCATATACTTTAAGTAATGCTTCTAAACTAAAAAGTGGAGCTAATACTTCAACAAAATTAGTATAACGCAATAAACTATTAGAAACAGGTTTAGTTATTTCATGAGAAACATATCCATCCATAGAAGGTTGAACTATATGTAATTCATATTCTTTAGCTATATCAAACAATCTATTAATATCACTATTATTAATAAACACATCATCATCTGGAAACCAGATGTAATCATAGTTAGATATAAATTCTAGATTTGATTGGAGAAATGATTTTATAAGATGGTATTTTTCTCCTTTAGCTTGATAAACATAAGGTGTATAATAAGTATATGATGTCGCTATATCACTGTTGTCACCATAATATAAAAGAACTAAATCAAAATTTGGAGAACTATTTATCCAATTTTTAAATAGTGAATCATCACCTGCTGGTGATACAATTAAATTAGTCATATTTCTTGTACTGGGTGTTGTGGGAAATGAAAATGGCATATTCCATCTAAAAGTATATTTTTATGGCTACAATCATGTATATTGTAGTGTTTGATATAATTTAATAATTTAAAATATTTTTCTAATGGAAGTAAGTGATGTTTTGTAAGATTATTTCTTTCAACACTTTTAGCTAAAAAATGTTCACAAGCCCATCCATCAACATATTCCCAAATTTTTCCATTATAATCAGGAATAGTTAAAGAATAATTATAAGTTTCATTAATGTACTCTTTATCATTGATAAAATCAGTTTTAGAGACATTAATAATGTAAAAATTAGTTTGTGGAAAAAAAGCTTCATCAATTATTTTTTTATAATCAAAATCAAATGGAATCATTCCTCCATAACCAACCCCATTAAGATAATAAAAATCAGCTTGTTGAATTTCTTTTTTAAAAATAGATTCATTTACTAAAACATCATTAGCTGATTTACATAACCATTCTATGTTATTTTCTTTACAATAATCAAACAATAAATCATCTAAATCAGTTGTTCCAAAATTATGTCCTCTATTTATTTTAGAATCAATTAAGATACAAGTTGGGAAATATTTTTTCCATAGCTGAGTATTTTCTTCTACTAGTTCAGGATAATTTTTATAATTAGTAGCTATAACAACCTGTTGATATTCTTTTAAGACTGGGAGGTTATAAAGAATATATTGTTCTAATAATTTTATATCTTGTAAAGAAGAGATATAACCTGTTGTGCCATAAGAGCTTTTATTTATTATTTCCTTTAATAACATTTAATAATTTATTAATATTCATACTTACATTTTTAGGTACAGATTCAGGTGCTAATACAGGAATAGCAACCCTAGCTAAGTCTACCATAGTTTTTAACTCAGTTCCTATGTTATATAACCCAGTTGATTTTTTTTCAATAAGTTGTTTTATTAAATTAGCTATTGTGTCAACGTAATCAAAATTACCTATTTGGTCAATCCAAGCCTTACTGTAAGGGAATGGTTTTTGTTTATGAGTACCTCTTAAAACTAAATTATTTTCATTTAATTGAACATAACTATCACCTAATAATTTTGTGTAACTATACCAATTATTACCATGGATGGGAATATCTATTTCACTTGCTTCATTTATTGAATTAGTATAAACATAATCTGTTGATATATGTACTAGTTTTATTTGATTTTCATGGCAAAAATTAGCTAATTGAACTACACTTTTATAATTAACATCCCAATGTAGTTCCTTATTATTGGAATAAGTATCTGTATTAGCTATACAATTAACTATAACATCATATTTAGACCACCATGCCACTCCATCCCAGTTATTCAAAAAATATTTATAGTATTCTTTATTATCACGAATATCAAAATTATTTTTTTTCCTAGAAATATTATCCCATCCTGTTTGTTTTACTAATTCAGAACCTAATAACCCATCTCCTAAAATAACTGCATTCATGTTAAAACTTTTTTATAACACTTTCAATATAATTAAATACATCTTCATTATAATGAGGAGCAGCTCCAATGAAGAATACTTTATCTAATACTTTATTAGCCTCAGGGTATTTAAATGAATCATCTAAAAATGAATAACCAGGATGTAATAAAATATTACCTGCAAAGTAATTCCTAGTTTGTATTTTGTTATCTTCTAGATATTGGACTAGTTTATGCTTTAATCCTTCTTCTTCACATATGAATGGAGTACCAAACCAGCAAGGATCAGCTTTGTCTAAAACTTTAGGAGCTCTTAAACCAGGTATGTTTTCAACAAATATTTTTTCTAATCTTTCTTTAGATGTTTTTCTATTAGCTTCAATTTCATCTAGTTTAGATAATTGAACAACACCAATAGCTCCTTGTAAATCTAATGGTTTTAAATTATAACCCATATTAGAAAATACATACTTATGATCTATTATTCCATCATATGAGTCTAACCATTTATCAAAACGTTTACCACAAGTACCACAAGCTAATAAATTAGCTGCTCCAACACAATAACAATCTCTACCCCACCAAGCGATACTCATCATTAACTTTTTTAATTCTTCATCATTAGTACAAACCATTCCTCCTTCACCTGTTGATATATGGTGTGCTGGGTAAAATGAATTGGAGAAGGCTATATAATATTCATTTAAATATTTTCCATCCCATTTAGAGCCTAAACTATCACAATTATCACCTACTAGTTTTAAATCATATTTTTGACAAATTTCTAATAAACGATCAAAATTAGGTGGATTACCTAATACAGGTGATACAAAAATTGCTTTAGTACGAGATGTTATTTTAGCTTCTAATTGATCTAAGTCAAAATTTAAAGTATCCCATTCAATATCAATAAAAACAGGTTTAAGTCTATTTTGATGTAATACTGAGATAGTGGTGGCAAAACCGACAGGTGATACAATCACTTCATCATCCTCATCCCAATTAAATCTTTTCTTTAAAGCAGCTATTAACACTAGATTAGCTGATGAGCCTGAGTTAACCATTAAATTATATTTGGAACCAAATCTTTTTCCAAATAATCTTTCAAATTTAAAAACACTTTCACCCGTAGTTACCCATTTTCCATTTAAAAAAGTATACATCGCTGCTTCTATTTCTTGGTTATCCCAATATGGTCCTGAGTAATAGATAGAGGTTTGTCCGGGGGTAAATGCTTTTGAGTTATACACATATGGAGCTAAATGTCCATCTAATAAGGATTTGATACTGTCTATTGTAATCATATTTTGTTTAATATATAATTTGCTATATTTTTTGTTGTTAAATTATTTTTAGTATAATTAAATGCTTCATCTAATATATGAAAATATCTTTGTTCATCAAAATTATTTGCTAATTCTCTTCCTTCAAATAATAATTCTTTAGGTAAATTAGCTAAAGTACCTTCAGGACAATCTTCTAATCCTACAAAATATGGCATACAATAATTACCTAGTATTTCATAATGTCTCATGCAATCCCAACCTGCTTTTTTCATAGTTACACCATAATATGATTTTTGATAATCCTCATAATATGATTTCTCATCTTTAAAAACATAGGTTTCAGGTTGACCAGGCATACATGTTGCGTACTCTTGGAATTTAGTTTTATTAGATTCTGCTAACTTACAAGTAGGGATTCCAAATGTGATAGGTAAAAGATTAGGATGAGATTCTTGTAATTCTCTTTTAAAATATAAATGTTTTTTAAATAAAGGATCTAATTCTGGTTCATCATTTCCATCAATTAAAATAATTTTATTAGGTGGATAATGTTTAGATACTAAATCATAATATTGTTTACAGCGTTTAATTGCCCCATAAACAATTAAATCATAATATTGATCTTTAATTTTTTCTTCAATGTTAGAACGATCAATATTGTTTTCTCCAATTAACCAAAATGTAGTCATACCTCCCCATAAGTGTTGTTTAGGAATTTTACTTTCATATTCTTTATATAAAGATATAATTTGAGTACTATCTACTACATTATCACCAAATAATTCTCTTAAACCATAAAATACTAAATCATTTTGGTAGTCATTAATAAATCCACCGCTAGCGTTAGCTATATCAATATAATTTGTTATATACAGTATTTTCATTATAATTTTGTTTTAGCTATATTCCAATGTGGTAAATTCAAATCATCATAATCCCTACCATCATCAAACCACCAATCAGGAGAATATACCTTTGAATTTTCTTGTTCTCCAAGATATGCACCCCACCAACTGAATGTGCTTGGTGATAATATAAAATGATCACATTGAGTCATAAGATATAATGTTTCTATTTCATTGTAATCCATAAAATGTACACTACTATCTTCTGGGAACCAATCTCTAATGTATTCAAAGTTATCTGAGAATATTATACAATTAGATTCATCATTAAATTCAGATAATATGTTTGTAATATACTCTGCATTTAATTTAAAAATATTTGGATGTGCGAGTGCATCACCCAATCGTATATGAATTGATATTTTATTTTTAAGACCATTTAATATTCCTTTTACATTTTTTATTACTTCATCTTTAAATGTAAATTCTTTTTTTATTACTGTTTTATATTCATTAAAATATTTCCAAGATTGAAAATATCCATCTATTGAAAAATCATTTTTATCCATCAAATATAACTCTGGGTTATAACCATGTTTTGGTTCAGTATATGTTATCGGATAATGTGAATTAATTTGTGGTGATGTTATTTTAAAGTAATCATAAAGAAAACATTTTGATTGAACCCATTGATTATGGTGCATATCATATGACGCGTTTATTAGATTGCTACAATTTTCTTTTGGTAAACCTATTTCAATTCTTAGTTTTTCTCTCAAAGATACTAATGTGGCATATATAAATAATTGATTTCCTAATCTACCATTATAACCTATCTTATTATGCGTGATCATTATCTTATTTTTAAATCAATTAACCAATGCCATCCTAATTTTGTTTCTAACCAGTGAAACCATTTTTTTGGTAGTATTCTAAAAAACCACCTCTTTTTATAAATCCTATTGATGTAAGATTTTATTATGTATGGAAATATATGGTCTTTTTTTGCATCAACTATTTCGTATCCTTCAAAAAGATTATTCAATTCAGCACGATTGTATGTATATGCAATTGGACATCCAAGTTGAGCTTCTGCGTAGTATTGTATTGATTTCTTAAAACTAAATCTAAATTTATATCCATTTTTAAACCATGCTTCCAATGTTTTATAAGATATAAATGAATAAACCATTATTTTAATCTCAGTATTTTTATGGCAAAATTGTTTAACTCCTTCCATTATAGCTTTTGGATTTGGTGAATGATGTATAACACCAAAGGAATATATTAAATCAAACTTTTCATCTTTTATATATTTACTAATCTCTTCCGCATTACATAAAATGAAAGTTGCTTTAAGTCCAAATGTTTCAAACCTTTGTTTACAAACATTCAAAGATTCTTCAGATAATTCAATACATGTTAGATCAGCTCCTGCTCTAGCAAAGTTAATAGAGTCTGTTCCAATACCACAACCTATTTCTAATACTTTTTTTCCCTTCCATTTATTAAATTCAGTGAATGAAGGAATATGAGGCTCTACAAAATATTTTCTTTGTTCTACTTCATTAAAATATTCTTTTGTACCTATAAGTTTATCAGAATGTTTAATATTACATGGTCTACTGTTCCAATAATTTTTAACTGCTTTTATATCCATTTGTTTTTATATAAATTAAATTTGGTTTCCATCTATGAAAAAAAGTATCTCTAACAAAACATTGTTTATGATTTCCTAATAAATGAGCTACATAACTTAAAGAACTATTAGCTGTTACTAACATATCAGCATTTATCATATGATAAAGAGATGTTAAGGGATGTTCTTCAATATGTAATACAACATTATCTCTTTTTAAAAAATTAAAATCTTTATCATTACCTTGAGAATATATATGAAAAATACTATCATTACTATTTAATAAATTTACTAAATTAATATAATAATCTTTTTTTGATTCATCAAATAATTCTCTATTAGGGTGAGGATCACAATCTGTTTGAGTATATTTTCTTATATGAATAGCTATATTTTGTTTTTCTTTATTAAAATAATATAATTTATTATTAAATTTTATATTATTTCCAATTTCTTTTAATATAGATTGAACACTTAAATTATCTATATAGTCATCTATAAATTGTAATAAATAATTTGGTTCTATATTAAGAATAATATTTTGATTTAATAAAGAGTTTAAATCATAATTTGTTTCACTAAAATTAACAACAGGCAGTTTTGATTTTTTAGATACTGGGAGGTTAAAAAATTTAGTTATATCTTTACTCCATTGTTTTTGTGTAGTATTAAAGTATTGATAGTGAGTTAAATTTTTAAACCCTGTAAAATAATATTTTGTATTATATAATTTAGATAAAATATAACAAATTATTTGATATTGAGCCATCGCTCCAATACCTTCAGTATTATTTCCATCTGAGTTAGTAGTGAAATACATACTTATAAATTAAAGATTGAATACAAAAAACTTAATATTAGTCACTTTATCTAAATGAGTAAAGTTTAAATATGTTGAATTAATTCCTTCTTCTTGTGTTTTTATAAAATTAAATTGTTTTAAATAAGAATCAAATTTATGATAGTCATCTTCTTTTTTATACTGATTGTGAGTTGAGTTTTCTAAAGTTATATAAACAACATTATTTAAATAATCTCCTGCTCCTAAAAGCACTTCATAATCACTTCCCTGAGTATCTATTTTTAATTGGTCTATATAAGAAATTTGTTCCCAAGGAAATAAATCAAAAAATTCTTTTAAATTTATAACTGATACTTCTTCTGTTTGAATTATAGGGAAATAAGTAGGTTCATATAATGATGAACATCCTAGATCATTTCCTGTAGTATAAAAAGTTTGATGTCTAGGTTCACCATTAGATAAAGCACATTTAAGTGGATAAAAACTATTAAAGATTTTATTTGGATTAACAAAAGTATAATTAGGATACTTTAAAGACATTTCCTCATTATGATTAGTGAAACTATCATGGCATAATGAGCTAGGTTCAAATCCTATAACTAACAAATCTTCTTCATTTTCTATCCATACCTCAGCATGAGGAGCATTTATAGATAATCCTACATCTAATTTTACTTTTTTAAACCTTTCAGGTATAAAAATCTTATTATCCTTTAATAAAGGATTTAAAACTTGGTTTACAATACTATTCATATTTTAATTTTTATTTAAAAGGAAAAATATAAATTACCCCACTATTTACAGTGGCTGAGGTAGTGTATTTAATATTATAATTTTCACCGTATATGCTTTCTACAGAAGATTTTATATAATCAAAATTTAATGGTTGTCCATGATAATGATCAAATCCAAATTTAGCATTCCCATTTTCATCTGGGACATAAAAATCATGAATAGCTATAACAGGTTTTAAGTTTTTCTCTTTAATTACTTTTAATTCATCTAATAAAGGCCAATAGTGCTCCCAGTGAGCATCTAAAAAGAAAAATATAGAACTATCATTTTTTTCTAAACATTGCTCCATTACTTCAGGACTATTTCCTAAATACACATCACAATTTTTTGTATTTTGAAGTGCATTTTTAGCAATATTATAGAAATCAATATTATTTTCTATAGTTATAATTTTATCAAAATATTGACTAACAATCTGGGCTGTACCTCCATGGTATGTGCCTGTTTCACAAAATGTTTTTAAATTAAATTGTTTAGATAAATCTAAAGTCCACTCTAAAAGTTGGGGATCTGAATAAGCTGGATGAATCATTGGTTAATGTATTTAAATGTATAATTTTTAATGCTAGTTAGGTTAATTTGTTCATACCCATTATGATTGTTTTCTGGGTAGAGATAGATTTGTTGATATTTCATATTTTTTATTTTTTAAACACAGGTATAGGATTTATTTTATGTTGATTAACTGTGTTAAATTTCTTATATATAATTAAAATTTCTTCACCTCGTGGAGTTAAAGGATTTAAATTATCTGGGGTGTATTTCATAGCCCATTCTAATTCTTCATATGTAGCTCCAATTTGGTCTTCATCTGTTCTATTATCTTCCCATAAACCATCTGTTGGTTTAGCAATCAATATTTCTTCAATTACACCTAACTCTTTAGCCATTTGTTTAACTTCTGTTTTAGTTAAATCAGCTATTGGAGAAATATCAACCCCACCATCACCATACTTAGTAAAAAATCCAACCCCAAAATCTTCTACTTTATTTCCTGTTCCAACAACTAGTCCTTTATAAATTCCAGCCATTTGATATAAAGTGACCATTCTTAATCTAGAACGAGAATTAGCTAAAGCTAATTTGTTTTCTACAGAAAATAAAGATTTAAATATTTCAAAAGTATTAGTTAAGTCAAATTCAAAAGACTCTACATTTGAATACTTTTCTTTTAGCCACTGGATGTGATTATGGGCTCGTTGAAGTTGATCTTGGGCTTGATGAATAGGCATGCTAACTACAAGTGTCTTTTTTCCTGTTTGAGCACATAATGTAGATGTTAGAGCTGAATCTATGCCTCCACTAATACCAATTACAAAACAATCTAGTTTATTGGATTCTAAATACTCTTTAAGCCAATTTGATATATGTTGATGCAACATTATAGAATATTTTTTAATTGAGTTAATACTTCTTCTCTTTGATCTAATATCTTAATTTTATAACCTAATTCTTTTAATTTTAAAGC
>Ga0181358_1001115_pt1 | contig 12353 bp, 18 predicted proteins | sample Fa13VDMM110SD_FD_130096 | JGI IMG/M metagenome (GOLD analysis project Ga0181358, IMG submission 130096) | Freshwater viral communities from Lake Michigan, USA - Fa13.VD.MM110.S.D | ecosystem: Environmental > Aquatic > Freshwater > Lake | place: USA: Michigan | collected 2013-09-24
AGTGTGTTGAAAGAAAAAGTCAACACACTTGCAGAACTTTGTGCTAAAATGGACAGAGTTATCGAGAAACTTGCGGATAACCAATTGGATTTGGCTGGTCAGATTTACCAAGACATGGATAAAAGAAAAGAGCAAACCGTGAGTGACATTAAAGAACTTCATTCTAGAATTACCACTACCGATAGGAATCTATCCGATAAGATAGAACTTACCGAACGTAGGATTATGGACGAAATTAAATCTCTGCGTGAGTGTATTGATGAGCATAATAAAAAAGAAGAATCTGACCTGCAAAAACTATCACAGTGGAAATGGATGATTGCAGGTGGTGTGATGGTGTTTGCGTGGTTAGTTTCCAACGTCAAACTTGAAATGTTAGGCAAACTATTTCAATAAGTTGACTTCTTTGAGCAGTAGTGTTATTATGGTTGTATGTCTCTTTCTACTGATATAAAATATGTTCGATTGATATCTTCCCGTTTGCGTAACTTCAAACAGAAGAATACCAATCTATGGAATTTCTCCTGTCCGTTCTGTGGCGATTCTCAAACAAACAAACTAAAGGCCCGTGGCTATGTTTTTGCCAAGGGTAATGATCTTTTTTACCGTTGTCATAACTGTGGAGCAGGTACGAATGTTGCCAATTTACTCAAGCAAGTCGATTCTTCATTATATGGAGAGTACATACTTGAAAGATACAAATCGGGTGAATCCAATACATTCGTCCGCAAAAGCAACACTACACCTACATTCAATATACCAGCACCACGATTTGGTAAACCAGAAAAGCAAAAGGTATTCGAACACGCAGAATGGGTGTCAGACTTGCCGAGTGGACATTTTTGTCTGAACTATGTTGAGAATCGATCAATACCAAAAGAGGTATGGAATCTATTGCTCTTCACCAACAAGTATAAAGAGTTTTGCGATACACTAATACCTAATCATGGAAAGACAGTAATTGATGATGCACGATTGATTATACCATTCTTTGACAGAAATAATGAATTGGTTGCAGTCTCTGGTCGTGCATTAGAAACATCCGACAAGACTCTGAGGTATGTAACACTACGTACCAATGATAGTGATGACAAACTTATCTATGGCATGGATAGAGTTGATCTATCTCAAACAGTGTATCTTGTTGAAGGTCCATTAGATAGTCTATTCATAAAGAATTGTGTAGCATCTGGTGATGCAAACTTATCACTAACAGCAAAAAATATTTCAGCAAAGAAGTTGGTACTGGTATTCGACAATGAACCAAGAAACAAAGAAGTGTGTAAGTTACTTGAAACTGCTATCAAATCAAATCATTATGTCGTTATCTGGCCAGACAACATAGATGGTAAAGATATCAATGAGATGATCCTGAATGGGTTTTCAAATAGCGAAATTCAAGATATCATAGATAGTAATACATTTCATGGCTTGGAAGCAATAGCGAAATTTACATTTTGGAAGAAATTATGAGTGTGAAATTGATTGGTGTAACAGCACCATATGCAGGGCACAACTCTGCTGAGGATATGATTGTATACATGGCACGTGTATCAAATCCTACCAACCAAAGCACGGCACGAGGTGACGAAAAACTTATTCGTTATCTCATCAAAAATCAACATTGGTCACCATTCGAAATGGTCAACGTTGTTATGGAAATAAACACTACAAGAGATATAGCAAGGCAAATTTTGCGCCATCGTAGTTTTGCCTTTCAGGAATTCAGTCAGCGTTATGCGGAAGTAGATTTTGGTGTTGCTGGTGAGAATTGGGTAGAACGTGAAGCAAGATTACAAGATACAAAGAATCGCCAAAACTCTATTGAGACTGAAGATATCGGATTACAAGAGACGTGGAAGACACAACAGAGTTATGTAACGTATGCAGCAGAGAAAGCATATCGTTGGGCATTAGATAATGGTATCGCAAAAGAACAAGCACGTGCCGTATTACCAGAAGGACTGACAGTATCCCGCCTTTATATGAATGGCACACTGAGAAGTTGGATACACTACTGTCAGTTGCGTATGGAAAATGGAACACAGAAAGAACACATGGAGATAGCAAAAGCATGTTGGGGAATTATAGAGTCACAATTCCCTAATGTGGCAGCGGCAATAGAATAATAACAACGGAGATGAGATGGTAGATATTAGCAGCATTAAGATTGACTTAGATCGTGATAAATTATTTGATGAGTTAGGAATTAAACGATTACAAGAATCGTACATGAAAGAGGATGAGAAGTCGCCACAGGAAAGGTTTGCATATGTTTCGAAAGCATTTAGCAGCAATGATGGACATGCTCAAAGATTGTATGAGTATAGTAGCAATCACTGGTTATCTTATTCTACTCCTATTCTCTCTTTTGGCCGTTCTAAGCGTGGGTTGCCTATTTCTTGTTTTCTTCCTTATCTGGACGATTCCGCAGAGGGCCTGGTCAATACATTATCGGAAGTAAATTGGTTATCGATGTTAGGAGGCGGTGTTGGAATTGGTCTTGGTATTCGTTCTGCTGATGATAAGTCTGTTGGTATCATGCCTCACCTTAGAACTTATGATGCTTCTTCTCTTGCTTATCGTCAAGGTAGGACTAGGCGTGGGAGTTATGCCGCTTATCTTGATATCAGTCATCCTGATATTATCAACTTTCTTGAGATGAGAAAACCAACAGGTGATCCAAATCTCCGTACACTGAATCTACATCACGGCATCAATATCACTGATGACTTTATGTTGTTGATTGAGAAGGCAATGCTCGATCCTGAAGCAGATGATTCATGGGAATTAAAAGATCCGCACACACAAGGTGTGCGTGAGGTTGTATCGGCACGTGAATTATGGCAACGTATTCTTGAAACACGTATGCTCACAGGTGAACCATACATTCACTATATCGATACGAGCAATCGATTGATGCCAGAGTTTCAGAAGAAACTAGGACTAACAATTAAACAGAGTAACCTTTGTTCTGAAATTATTTTACCAACAGACAAACAACGCACGGCGGTATGCTGCTTATCTTCAGTGAACTTGGAGTATTATGATGATTGGAAAAATGATAAACTTTTTCTGCGGGACGTTGCAGAGATGTTGGATAACGTACTTCAGCACTTTATTGACAATGCTCCTGATGCTATCAGCAGAGCCAGGTTCTCTGCTATGCAAGAGCGCAGCATTGGTGTGGGCGCTCTTGGTTTTCATGCTCTTCTTCAGAAGAAAAATATCGCATTTGAGTCGGCACTAGCAAAATCAATCAACATGCAAGTGTTTAAACACATTAGAGGAAAACTAAACGATGCAAATCTTGAACTCGGTAATGAACGTGGTGAGGCACCAGATGCAAAAGGTACCGGACAGCGTTTTAGTCACCTTATGGCTATTGCTCCTAATGCTTCCTCTTCTATTATTATGGGCAACACCTCCCCATCTGTCGAGCCTTATAGAGCAAATGCATATCGCCAAGACACTCTTTCTGGTTCATATCTAAACAAGAATAAGTTTTTAAATAGTGTTATAGAAAGACATTTGAATCCTGATCCTGGTGGTACAATTGCTACAGAGTATTACAATGAAATCTGGTCATCGATTATTGCAAATGACGGTTCAGTTCAACATTTAACATGGATGGATGACTATACAAAAGATGTATTCAAAACATCTATGGAGATTGACCAACGATGGGTTGTTGAACATGCAGCAGATAGACAGAAGTATATTGATCAAGCACAGTCTATCAATTTATTTTTCAGACCTGATGTGAATGTAAAGTATCTTCATGCTTGCCATTTCTTGGCATGGAAGCAAGGATTGAAAACATTATATTATTGTCGTAGTGAAAAGTTAGCAAAGGCAGACAAAGTATCCAAAAAGATTGAACGAAATATTATTCAAGAGATCGACTTAAAATCTATAGCGGACGGAAATGAATGCCTTGCATGTGAAGGGTAGAATTGCCCTATTTGTACATCATCCACGATGTTCAATACAATCAGTAAATGGTATTATCAAATCGTTAGAGGAGCATTATGTTTTCAAAACTTTCACTAAACACGAAATTGAAGATGGCTTCTTTGACGATGTGGATATCGTGTGTTTTGCTGGTGGCATTGGTGATAGCGATGCCTATGATTTTTTGTTTAGAGATAATGGGGATAGTATCCGTAGGTACGTACAAAATGGTGGTAGATACCTTGGAATCTGTATGGGTGCTTATTGGGCTGATCGCCATTATTTTAATTTGTTGGACGGGGTCACTTGCGACCAGTATATTAAGCGACCTAATACCTGCACCCGAAGATATTACAGTAAAGGAATTGAATGTAACTGGAACGGCACTACTGATAGGTTCTTCTTTTACGATGGACCTGCATTTGTCGGAGACGAATCAAATTTTGAAACCATTGCCAGGTACACAAACGGGGATCCAGCAGCAATTATCGAAGGACGTATAGGATTAGTTGGACCACACTTAGAAAGCCAAGAATTCTGGTATGATAAACCTTATCTACACAAATATTGGCACAAAGACACACACGGTAAATTACTATTAAATTTTGTTGACAAATTGATGGAGAAATGATATGATAGCAGAAATACCTTATATGATTGTTTGGGGATTCTTCTCCGCAATGGGATGGATGACTGCCAATTGGACAGTTGAGAAAGTTTATCCTGATAAAGAGAAAGACAAACCAGCAATAGTTCAACCCGAGAAAATAGAAAAGAAGGAATAAATGGCACACTTAGTTGCAAACCTACCACCTATACATTGTTATGTTCGTAAAGAGTTTCTTTATGACTTTCAAAAAGGTCACGGAGAATATGAACCATGTATATGGATTTCGATTAAAAGTATTCGTGGACAAGCATTTAGAATAGAATCTTACTTACCAAACTATGGTGCGGCTTATGACAAACTACCTCTTCATGCGTTTGTATCACGCACAACGAATCTTGAACCTGAGAAGTTTTTACCTTTAGATATGTTACAAATTTGGGATTGTTTTAGTTATGATTTTTCTGTAATTCAAAAATCATTCTTGAGAAATCTGTCGGCTAAGTTTTATGCCAAAGACAAAAATTTTTATCAAGGTAATTATTTGTTTACAGTAGACCACTCTGCTCCTGATTTAAATATCATAGATACAAGTTATGCAGAATGGCCAGAGGACCACAAGAGTTTTAATTTTATAGAACTAGATAATGGTCAGTATGCAGCACAACCAAACAATCGATGTTTGTTTTTAGATGCGGCAAGTAATCCAAAAGAATTAAAGTTTCCTGATTTTAAAGTCTGCACTAAGAAATATGTCGTTGAACAAAATCCGAAATGGGCATTAGGTGATACCACCACAGTAATGTATGACGATTTTTAAAAAACAATAACAACTATAAGAGTAAATAGAATGATCAAAAAACAGCAAGTAAGATTAACCGATGAACGAACAGCATTCAAACCATTTGCCTATCCTTGGGCATACAACTCATGGTTACAACATGAACAGTCACACTGGATTCACACTGAAGTACCGATGCTTGAAGATGTTAAGGATTGGAAAAATAAACTATCGAAAGACGAAAAGAATTTTCTCACTCATGTATTCAGATTTTTTACTCAGGGTGACATTGATGTTGCAGGTGGTTATGTTAATAATTATCTACCTTATTTCCCGCAACCTGAAGTAAGAATGATGTTGCTTGGTTTTGCTGCACGTGAGGCATTACACATTGCAGCATACTCACACTTGATTGAAACACTAGGTATGCCTGATACCACATACTCAGAATTTCTAGCATATCAAGAAATGAAAGACAAACACGATTATGTTCTCGATCTAAGCACACAGTCTGGTGATGCTGCTACCACTGCCACACATATTGCGGTGTTCTCTGCATTCACTGAAGGTATGCAATTGTTCAGTTCATTCATCATGTTACTTAACTTCCCACGCCAAGGTAAAATGAAGGGCATGGGACAAATCATTACTTGGTCTATTGTAGATGAAACTCAACATGCCGAGTCGATGATCAAACTGTTCCGCACATACATTGAAGAGAATAAAGAAATATGGAATGATGATCTCAAATCAAGAATCTATTCTATTGCAGAGAGAATGGTACAACTAGAAGATAACTTCATTGATCTGGCATTTGCTACAGGCGGTATTGAAGGTCTATCTGCGGCAGATGTGAAGCAATACATTCGATACATTGCAGACCGTAGATTGATCAGTCTTGGACTCAAAGGTATCTTCAAAGTTAAAAAGAATCCTCTGCCGTGGGTAGAAGAAATGATTAATGCACCAACACATACAAACTTTTTTGAGAATCGAGCAACCGATTATTCAAAGGGCGCATTGTCCGGTACATGGGAAAACGTATGGGGTAAAGCAGCGTAATTGTGACAGTTGTGTTTAAAAACTCTGTTTCAATAGATATGTTATCTAAACGAACAAATCGGTCACGGGATATGGTGACTCTGGATCCGTAACCAGAAACTATAATGGATAAAACCTACCGCAGTATCTTTATCTCAGATGTTCACCTTGGTTCAAAAGATTGCAAGGCTGGACATCTGAATAATTTTCTCAAGCACAATACATGCGAATCATTATATCTAATTGGCGATATAATCGATGCATGGAAAATCAAAGAAAACAAATGGCGTTGGAAGCAATCACATACGAATGTTGTGCGCCGAGTTCTCAGTCATGCTAAACACGGCACAAAAGTTGTTTATGTGTTAGGTAATCATGATGAATTTCTAAGACCATATCTACATTACGGATTAGGATTTGGATTATTAGAAATTACAAATCAATGTGAGCATGTAGGCGCAGATGGTAAAAGATATCTTATTACACATGGCGATTTATTTGATGGCATCACAAGACTAGCACCATGGTTATCCATATTAGGAGATAAAGCATATGATTTCGTTCTTGCTCTCAACTCTAGATTCAATTGGTTCCGTCATCGACTTGGTTTTGGCTATTGGTCTCTTAGCCTTTATCTTAAACAACGTGTAAAACGTGCCATAGATTTTATGTTTCAGTTCGAAAAGAATCTTGCTGGTTACTGTAAGAAAAAAGGTTATGATGGTGTGATCTGTGGTCACATACACAAAGCAGAGATAAAAGAAATTGATGGTGTAGTTTATATGAATGACGGTGATTGGGTTGAATCATGCACAGCATTAGTTGAACATCATGATGGACGATGGGAAATAATCTCATGGACACAGGAGAACGACAATGTGGTTAATGATACTAATAGCAGTACACCTAAACGATCCAACGGACATTCCAGCACGAATGACGATGGAGTTTCCTGATCAACAATCTTGTGAACAGGCTAAATCTAGTTTATCATACTGGGTAAAATTTAAGAATTTTAAGATAGAAGTAAATTGTAAACAACTTAAACAATAGTGAGGATATTTTTATGAAGCACTTGTTTTTAATTTTATTCTTTATTTTAGTTACATCAAATGCTGCTGGACAAGCTCTTGTAATTAAATCAATTGTTGGTGAACAAGTTCGTGGCAATGTTGAGTCAATCAAGCAACAAGAGTTGAAAGATGATGTTGTCAAGTTATATATTAACGGATTGCCTTTTGCAAAACAACCTCACGACTACACAATGATTCCTCCTTTTGATTATAATGAAACTGTATCAAATCTTCAGAGGTTTCACGGAGAGGATTTGGATATGTCATTTGAAAAGTATATTGACAGAAATAAAAATTATCTAGAATTTTAAAGTTGAGTCATCATGTCTAAAAAAATCTTAATAATAACAGACAATGTTCCAGATCAAATCAACGGTGTCGTGGTCACTTTCAAAAGCATGGAGGAACACGCTCTTTTGGATGGCTATACTATTGTATACCTTACTCCCCTTCAGTTCTTACATTTTAGTTGCCCAGGCTACCCTGAAGTTAAACTTGCCATTCCCTGGGGCGTGGGGAAGAAAATTGAAGAGATATCTCCAGATTATATACACATCGCCACGGAAGGTCCTCTTGGTTTGTGTGCTAGACTTTATCTTGACAAGCGGGGTTATAGGTACAACACTTCTTATCATACTAAATTTCCTGAATTCCTAAAAGCAATCTATGGTATACCTATGCCAATGACATGGGGTTATCTTCGTTGGTTTCATAAGCATTCAGGTAAATTACTGGTCAACACAAGATCAATGAAGAAAGAGTTGGAAGATAAAGGATTCACGGGTCCAATGATTACATGGACCAGAGGTGTTGATAGAAGTAAACTAAAACAAACAAGACGATATGAATATGGTGATCGACCTATTGTATTGTATGTTGGTAGAGTATCAAAAGAAAAGAACCTAGATGCATTATGTGAGATGCAAGATACCTACGATATTGAAATTGTTGGTGATGGTCCGTATAGAAAGAAACTGCAAGAGAAATATTCTAGGGTTAAATTTTTAGGATATCAACAAGGTTCAGAGTTGGCAAATAGTTATGCCCGTGCTGATGTATTTTGTTTCCCAAGCAAGTCAGATACATTTGGCATTGTGATGATTGAAGCAATGAGTTTAGGCACACCAGTTGCAGCATACCCAGTAGATGGCCCATTAGATGTGATTGATGAATACACTGGTTGTATGGACAAGAATCTACACAAAGCAATTATGGCCTGTTTAGAAATGGATCGTAATCTAGTCAAACAGCGTTCTAGCATGTGGACATGGGAACAGTGCTGGACAATCTTCAGAGATAACCTTGTAAACATTATCTAAATAGTCGTTTAGGGAGTAATTCCATGAAACGCCTGTTTTTCTTTGTGATGGCAGTATTAATAACTTTCACAACACAAGCAGCAGAACCATATCGTTTACCTTTTGTAGAAATACAAAACGGCACAACTAAAATTCCTTTTATAGAGCAAGAATGGGTTCTTGGAACAGAGAGAGCCGATTGGTTGTTATATCTAGAAAAGGGAATGTTCAAAGATCAAAAACAACCAATGTATGAATTTCATGGTGCTACAGTATACAAAAAACCATATTACAGTGATTCAATAAAGACAGAAATAAGCAAGATATATACTTACGGAGTTCTGAATTGTAATGAAGCAAATCTGTATATACTGGTTGAGTGGTATGTTGATGTGAATGAAAATATAGTATTCAAATCAACACACGAATTCGGTGGGTATGTAGTCGAAATGCTGACACCATCCAGTGCAAGAAATGATGTATACAACCAAATATGTAAGGAAACGATATGAAAAAATTATATGCCGCAGTAGGATTTTTATTTCTCTGTTTATTTCTACCAGCACAAGCAGCAAAAACACCACAAGGTGTGACGTATGATGCAGTTATCCTCCGTGTAAGTGATGGTGATACCATAGTCATTGCTGCACCATTCTTACCACCACCACTCAAACAAGAATTGGCTGTTCGTATCTATGGAGTTGACACACCAGAAAAAGGATTTCGTGCTCAATGTCCAATTGAAGATCAACAAGGACAAGCAGCATCAGCATTTACCAAAAATCTAGTTAATAAATCAGTTAAACGCCAAGCGACACTTTACGGATGGGATAAGTTTGGTGGCCGTGTACTAGGCGATATTATACTTGATGGTCAAAGTCTCCGTGCTCAATTAATTGCAAATGGTTTTGCCCGTGAATACTTCGGTGAGGCCAAACAGTCATGGTGTAACTAATGATTAAACTCCAACACGAATGTTCCGCATGTGCATCAGAGTTTACTATTCAGTACGATGAAATGAATACCGAATCTGATCCTGCACACTGTCCTTTTTGTGGTGAATTCTTAGTATTGGATCCAGATGATTTTGGTGATGATGATGAGGATGATGACTAGGTATGAATTGGTTATTATGTGGTAGTGAGTACATCGATGATGGATTGAGTTTTGGTTTTGTCTACATGATAGAAAACACAGTTACAGGGAAAAAATACATTGGACGCAAATACTTTACACAGGCTGGCACAAAGCAGGTCAACGGTAAGAAGAGAAAAATTAGAAAGTCCAGTGATTGGCAAGACTATTACGGCTCCAATGAAACCCTCAAAAGAGAAGTTGCCGAACTAGGTAAGGATAAGTTCGTAAGAACTATCCTTCACCTATGTAAATCTAAATCGGAATGTTCATACCTTGAGACAAAAGAAATATTCAAACAAGATGCATTATTGAGGGAAGATTTTTATAATCAGTGGGTAACTTGTAAGATTACATCAAAGCATCTAACCAATCTCCAGATAACAGATATCACTAAATAAAATGTGCAGTTGCAGCATTTTTAGACTCTCCTATGCATAGATACTTGTATAGGAGGGTTGTACAATGCTAAAAAAACTGATAGAATGGTTCATAAGACCACAACTAAGCGAAATAGAATATTATATTTCGGCACATAATCCAAAGAACACTGCGGATGTGGAAATGTTAATTAATGAATTCAACTACAAAAGGAAACTACAATGTTTTTAAATCAACCTCAATTTCCAGTATTTTATAACTTTAATGATCTTAACCGCAAGGCAGAAGATGCAGCAGTAAAAACTATTGACTTTAACAAACAATTAATAGATAACACTATAGCATACTTCGATTCCATCACAGATAATCAGTTTACTACATACTCAAAGAAGGTAGTAACTTTTAACCAGAATGCGGCCGAAGATGCAAAAAAAATCGTCAAAAGTGAGTCAGCCAAAACTAAGGCTTGAAATAGAAAGTAAAACCAAATTTTGGTACCCAGTGAGTCGGAATGGGTGGTGGATTAAGTTCTCCACCTATCGTGACCGCTACATTTTATTAATGATAGTTTCCAAATATACCGCACAGTCTATCATACGTTATTATGAAGATGAAGATGAAGCAGTCGCATTTATTAATTTCGTTACCACCTGTGATCCGAATGATTTAATCGAATCGGCATAAAGTTGTAGTAATGCCACAAGCACAAAAAACTTGCCCTAGATGTGGAACACAACACCAGAAGCGTGGACCTTTTTGTTCACGGTCATGTGGCAATGTTCGTGAACACACTGAAGATGATAAGGCAACACGATCTCAAAAACTTACCGAGTACCATCAAACACCAGAGGGTGCAGCAACCCGTGAGAAGTCATCACGTATTATGTCTGCCAAAAGAAAGGGTGAAGAATGGGAAGAAGTGGGCGTAGATGATTATGCAGTAGGTATACCCGATGTTACCGATTATTCGGCAGAGTATGACCATACATGGCAACGTGCCGAAAAATGGTAACTTGACACATAAACTATTTTATTGTATAATAACATGACAGATGAACCAGAAGATGAACTAACTATCATTGAAAAGATTGATGCGGCAATAGAGTTTTTTACTACTGTAAAACAATTCAAAACCTTGTGTTTTGTTCTTGAAGAGATAAAACGAGAATTATTGCATTCATACAATGAAACAGAATATTACGAGGAACTATGTGAGGGTTATGAAAAGATGATTATGGAACTAATGAAATAACATGAATATAAAAAACAAACTATTGGATATTCAGTACGCCATAGAAAATTGGTACAATGCAAAGCAACTAACAGTCGTTGAGATGTTAGTTTTTGCCGTATTATTGTGTCTATTGATAGTACAAACAGCAGAGGCCAAAACAACAAAGCATAAACAAGTTGTTCCGACAAACACCATGTCCATCATTCATATAGACTTAGAGCATGGTCAGATTATCAAGGGACAGAATGTTGACCGTGTTCGTGGACTGGCCAGTATCACCAAACTAATGACTGCAATTGTGGCGCTAGAACATAATACAGATATGGACAAAATGCTGCCACTGAGCAATAAAGCAGGTTCTAGATTACCACGCCGTGAGTACACACGTGGTGAACTATTTCATGCCATGCTAATCAAATCAGACAATGGTGCAGCAGAGACAATTGCAGCAGATTACCCTGGGGGTCGTGATAGATTTATATCTGCCATGAATGAACGTGCCACACTTATGGGACTAAAGAATACACACTTCAATGATCCCACTGGACTGAACATTGGTAATGTATCAACTGCCGATGATGTGGCAAATTTGGTAGTAGGTGCAGCATACTATCCACAGATTAGACGCATATCTACCAAAGAAGATTCAACTATTTTGATTCAAGTCAAACGCAAAGAACGGTCAGTTGTATTGAATAATACTAACCGAGTCCTGCTTCATGAGTTTGATTCTATATTGTTGAGCAAAACTGGTTTCACTAATCCCGCAGGGTTTTGTGTTGCTATATTGATTGAACAACAGGTAAAAAATGAGACACGCCATCAGGTAATAGTTGTGATGGGTGCTAAG
>Ga0181358_1001119_pt1 | contig 12326 bp, 18 predicted proteins | sample Fa13VDMM110SD_FD_130096 | JGI IMG/M metagenome (GOLD analysis project Ga0181358, IMG submission 130096) | Freshwater viral communities from Lake Michigan, USA - Fa13.VD.MM110.S.D | ecosystem: Environmental > Aquatic > Freshwater > Lake | place: USA: Michigan | collected 2013-09-24
GGCGCCAGCTTGTTGTCTGCCATCAGCCCACCACCGTCCCCTCGATCACCCTTGCGCGGGCTTGTTCAAGCGCCGTGATGACGCTGATCTTCTGGTACACGTCCACGCTGATCTCCTGCCGGGCCGTCCAGCCATGCACATGCTGAAGGATGGCCAGGCTCGCCTTGGCGTCGCCTGCTTCAGACGCCTCGTTCAGACGCTGCGCCGCGCGCAGCTCATTGTCGGCCTTGCCCTTCTGCGCCGCCAGTTCGGCCAATGGGTCAAATTGGCACAATTGCCGGTACTCCAAAGGCAGCATCCCCGACGCCAGTGCCAGTGAATCTCCTTTTAACCCCATAGATGCTGCTTTATATATGGCATCCAGACGCGCCTCTGTCGCCTGAACTCTAGGTCGGATCGCTAGTGGTAGAGACTGGAACATGGCCCCCGTTATACCACGATTTGGCCTATTTGGCCTATGCCAAATACTTTTAAAAATAAAAATTGTTCGTGGGGGCTACCCTGACCGACACGGCCGAGCCAAGGCCCGCTCCCCCCATGTATGCTGCGCTGCACAATGCTCGATGGCTGGCTGGCTGGCCGGATCCCGCGGTCCATCGGATCCCGCGGTCTCGAGGTCCATCGGATCCCGCGGTAGACTCTGGATTGCGTGAAATGTGGCCAATGGGGGATATAGCCGGCGGGCTGGCTGGCTGGCGGGCTGGCTGGCTATGTGCACTATGTACCCTTTTGGACCCCGGTAAATGTCGGCGCCTGCGCAGCGCTGCGTGGCGCCAGTGCCCTATACCTACATATCTACTTTTAATAGGTAATGAGTTCCAGATTAGCTGAAATATGGCCTATGCGACCGACACGCCCGTGACCGCGACGCCCGCGCTTGAAATAACACGCTGCAAATTGAACAATTATGTATGCACGCTTCAAAAAGTGTGTTCTACTTTGACTTCCACGCGCGCCACACCGGCACGTGTGTTCATACACTAAACGGGGGGCCACGACTTGCAAGTCCATCTAACACTCAAAAGCGCGAATGTGAAAACCGGCGCGATACCGGTATCCACCACGACGAAAGAATCATGCCCAGCCGATTGCGGCATGCGCGCAGAATGCTACGCGGCCAGCGGCCCGCTCGCGCTGCACTGGGCGAAAGTTACGGCCGGCGAGCGTGGTACCGACTGGCCGACGTTTACCTCGTCAATTGCCAATCTGCCCGACGGCCAGCTATGGCGCCATAATCAAGCGGGCGATTTACCCGTGACGCCGGCCGGCACAGTTGACGCCCATAAACTCGGTCAGCTAGTCCACGCAAATGCCGGCCGGCGCGGATTCACCTATTCGCATCACCGCGACACAGCAAGCATCAACTGGATTCGGCATGCCAACAATTGGGGCTTTACCGTTAATCTGTCGGCCAATAACTTAGCCGACGCCGATATGCTGGCCGATCACCAGGCCGGCCCGGTAGTTGTCGTGTTGCCTAGCACCCAAACATCTAACACTCGCACGCCCGCCGGCCGGCCCGTCGTCGTTTGCCCGGCCACGCAGAGGGACGATGTCAGCTGCGCCACGTGTCAGCTGTGCGCGCGCCAGCGTGACGTTATTGTCGGTTTTCCCGGCCACGGTACGCGCAAACGCGTTATTGATATCAGGCTGGCAGCATGACCATATCGGAGATTGCGTCCCATGCGTGTGCGATCGGCGCATGCGTTTTTTTTATATATCTTATTTTGAGAGGATAGCACCATGACACTGATATACAGCGTGACATACACTCAGTACAGCGCAGCGCATCGCGCCAATTTTCAGAATTCCGCCTGGGTGAGCGGCGCGCGCGGCCAGGCGCTGACGCTCGAAGGCTGCCAGCGCATCCTGCGCCGGACGCATCCCGGCGCCGTGGTCGTGCGGCGTGAACGCTGGAACGACGGGAGATAACATAATGTACACAATCGAAGAGATGGAACGCGCAGCGTACCAGGCGGGCAATATTACGCTCGCGGCGGCGCTCGCGGCGCGGATCGACGCTGAGGCGGCGCTCGCGGCAGCGGAGCCTGCGCGCGAGGAGTTGCGGGACGAGATCGCGCACCTGAAGCAAATCTTGCGCGACGCGCTCGCGGATGACTGCTGGCGTGAGCGGGCGCAGGCGGCAATTGCGGGCTAGTACCCGGCCGGCAGCGGCCCACGGGCCGCTACCGGACGGGCACCTGCTCGTCATAAACTAAACTGGAGGAAAGTACATTATGCACACATTCACTATGCACGACAAAAAACGGTTGCCCTTTGGTGCGCCGGTGCCCTACACGCCTGTTTTGTTTACCTGCGGCACCACCACGCACCGGCTGGCCCTGCACCGGGTACCCGGCGCGCTGACCGCTCGGCACCGTAACTGGGCGGTATCGCACCCGGTCATCGGGGCGCGGGTTTGCGAGGTGCTAAGTGCTTTGCACGGCATGCCGGTATCGTCCCGGCACCTTACGACTAAGCAGGCGCGGGCGGCGGCGATGGCGCAATTGGAACGGCTGTGCGAGCGTGTAGGCAGCGAGAAATTCAACAACACCCTCGCACAGGTGCAGGCGTGAGCGCGGCAATAGTCACGAAGTACCACGGCCCGACCAATACCCGAGGCGCGCGCATATCGGCGCGCATGATGACGGCGCGCCCGGTGTTTATTCCGTATCCCTACGAATTGAGCGAGCGCGATCGTCACGCAGCGGCGGCGGCGGCGCTCATGGCCCGCGAGGGCTGGCCCGTGGGCTGCGCGATGGTCGCGGGCGGCATGCCGGACGGCGGTTATGTGTTCGTGCGGGCGGCAGCATGAGACACACTTGGGCAGTAGCCTACCGCACGGCGCGCTGCATGCGCCGCGAAGGCACGACGTTTTACTCTGGCGGCGCCGCCGCGTGGTCGTTGCACGTCGCCACGCTGGTGGTCGCCTGCCGCCTGTGCGGCGTGGCGGTCGTATGATCGCGCTCGCCGTGCTGCTGCTGCTGGCGCTGCTGGTTATCGTTTTCGACTTATAGGGGGACACAATGAAACAGTACATTCAACAATTTCGCATTGAAACGAACGGGGGCCGGGTCGTCGGCCACGCCCACGCCATCGAGGCGGCCGAACACATTGCCGGCCGGGGGCGGGGGCGCTGGGTGTTCCGGTGGTTCGAGGGCCGGTATATCGCCTGGCGCCAGTATTGACCCGTCACCACGCCTAACAGGGGCGCCCGAGGGCGCCCTTTTTTTTATTTCACCGCCGACAATCCCGGTTTTCGCAGAGCATCCGCGAGCGGTGAGTTCACTGGCACCTCGACTAGGCGCCGGAGTTCTGACTTCGTCGCGTGGATCAACTCGGGGGCGCAATAGACGTGGCGCCGGGTGGGTAGCTCGGCGCTCGTGACGCGCCCGCAATCGAGCCAGCGACACTCGAGCAGGGCATGATGCAAAGCGGCGGCGGGGATGCGCTGGCCCGGCGCCAGACCCGCGCGCAGGGTGAGATCCGCGCACAGGACATGGAACGGCGCGGTGATAACCCCGGCGGAGAACGGCCCCTCGCGCGAGCGTATCATCTCGCACAGGATCGACTCGGCGGGCGACTGACCATTGGCGATTAGACTCAGCTTGTACTCTGTCACGGGCGGGGCGGCGGCGGGGTTGAACGCTGACACGTCCCGGCGGTACAACCAGGCGGCGATGGCCTCGTAGCCGCCCGACTCGAACCAGCGCCAGATCCGCTGGCCGCGCTCGGGCGGGTCCATGCGGGGCAAGTCCGACCAGACACACATCCACCGCCTATCCTGCGTGTCGAGAACAATCGGCACCCGGTCATTCGACGACGCGATGACCAGGCACCGGTTCACGACGTTGTAGGGGTGCTGCGATTTTTTGTTAACTAGAATGGTCGCGGGCGGGGCGGCGATGATCGGCTTCAAGTGGTTCGCCAAGGCGCGGCGGTCCTTGGCCTCGCTCTCGCGCAGTTCGTGCAGCATAATAATTTCCGACTCGTAAGCGTAACCCCACTGCGAATTAATCGTGTTGTTGTTGAGTTCGCCTAGGTTGCGCCCCTGCCCGCATAGCGCCCAGAGGAACGGCGCCCAGAACGTGTCCTTGCCGGAGCCTTGATACCCGGCGATCAGAATTGCGTGGTTCACCTTGACGCGGGGGTTTTGCAGCTTGCAGGCCATCACGTCGAAGATATGCTCGCGCTCGGCGCGCTCGGGGATCAGGGCGGCGCAGTGGTCGAGCCAAAGTGAGATGTCGGCGACCAGGCTGCGGTTGACGGCGGGGCGGGCGTCGCGCCACATGTTACCGTACACGTCACCGTCGCGGGTGACCAGCACGTCGTCACCGGGGGAGTAAGTGACGCCGGCTAGCGCCGGCGCGCCCATCGACTGGCGGTTCTCGTCATAGCAGATCGACGCCTCGACGCGGCGCGACTTGCCATCGGCGTTGGTGTGGATCGAAAAGCAGGGGATGTGCCGGAATAAGGCATTGAACACGCCCCGGGGGACGTGGGCGCGCTCTTGCATATCGAAGTACGCCTCGTCCGACAGCAGGTAGGCAAACCGCTCGTACCAGCCCGCCTTCTCAACCCTGCCGATCTCTTTTCGCGCCACGGCAGCGATTGCGGCCCCGGCGTCCGAGCCGGCGCTAAACCGATCACCCGGCGTTAGTTTGGCGAGCGTCGTCGCCATTACGGCGGCGAGCAACTCGTCGCGCAGCCCTGGGTGGTGCTCGGGGCCCCCCTGCTCGGCCACCCAGGCGAGGAAGCGGGCGCTGTCCCACTCGGCGCAGTGGGCATGGAGGCAGGTGTAGGCCCGGTTCACCGGCATGTAACGGCCCTCGATCTCGCCGGTGGTATGCGCGTCGCTGTTAGGGCAGACCACGCCCCACCACCCAGCGGCGTTGCCGCGAGCGGTGAGGTGACCGGCCTCCGAGAGCCACGCCAGCACGTCGTCGGTGCCGTCGTCATCCAAGGTGGCGATGCGCGCGGTGGTGGTGTCGGCCTCGGCGGGCGTCACGCCCAGTGCGGCGCAGATGGCCGGGAGCGTGAACTCGCGCTCGGGATGGAACTCGGTCAGGACGGCGGCGAAACGGTTGCGGCCCTCTTTCAGGTTGACGCTGCCGGGGATGCGCCAGTTGCGAACGGCGTTGATGGCGCCCTTGTCGGTGTAGCCGGCCTCGGCAAAGGCGCGCTCAGCGGCGTCGGCCACGGCCACCGGCACCTGCACACTCAGCACCCACGCCCATTGAAAATTACCCGGCGAGGATTCTATTTTCCACGTCGGTTCCAGCGGCGGTATCTTGCTCTTGGTGCCCACGTCGTCCACGGCAATAAACGTGACGTGAGTGCAGTTGGCGGTGCTGGCCGACAAACCGCCGGTCATGCGGTCGAGGATGAAACTGCCGCTACTGACGTACCAAGCGCCGCCGGCACGGCGACGGACGTTCGGCAGTTGCGGTATATAACCCCCGCCTTTTTGGTGTACAAACAACACAGTCTCGCCTTCGGGTGCCAAGCTGGTGACAAATTCAATAAAGTCCATGCTATAGTTCCTCTGGGTTGGTTGCATTTAGCGCCCGCCGGGATCAGCGCCCGGCGGGCGTTTTATTTTCCGTACCTCGTCATTATCTTGACCTCGGCCCCCAGCGGCAGGCCAGCGGCCCACTCGGGCGGCTCGCACATCACCCGCTCGACCTCGGCAGCGCGGTCGTCGGCACACTCCACCACCACCTCATCATGGCAGTGCAGCACCACGTCGGGGATGCGGCGCAGCGCGACGCGCAGTAGATCGTTGGCCGTTGCTTGGGTGATATTCTCTACGGCCAGCCCGCGCCACAACCGCGCGCGCGGCCACTCTGTCGCGTCGGCGGCGGGCTTCCAGGCGGCTTTCAGGTACGACACACCGTCCAGTTCTAATTTCGCGAAGGGATAGCATAGCACTCGGCCCGAGGGGAGCGAGTACCACAGGTGCTGGCCGTCGAATAGGTACACCACTCGACCGGCTGCAAACTCGCGCCCCTTGTTCCGCATGGCGCGAGTGTAGGCGGCTTCTAGATCCTGCCCATGCTGCATCGCCCACGGGTTGGTGGCGCGCCACAGGCGTATCACGCGGGGGATGTTGTCCACCCGCACGCCGTAGACCCGACCGAAGGTGTCGAACGATCCCTCACCGCCCAAGAATCCAAGAGCCAACTCCTGCACCTTGCCGACTTGTCGCTGCTCGCCGGTCACGGCCTCGTAGGCCACGCCGAAGGTCGCCATCGCGTTGACCTTGTAGGGGTCACGCCCAGACCTGAACACGTCGAGCTTGGCCTCGCCGGCGGGGCAGTTGGACAACCACGGGTTCACGCGGCCCTCGATAGCTGACCAGTCGGCCACCACCAGCACGTTACCCGGCGCCGGGATGAGCGCGGGGCGTAGCATACCCTTCAGCACGTCGGTCACACGGGGGCCGAAGGCAGGTACGATCTTGTGGCCGCGCACCATCGCCTGGCGCACGACGGCGGGGTCTTTTGCTGCCTTGCGGGTGAAGTTGTGGACTTGGGCACCGTAGCTACTGGCGCGGCCCGTGGCGCTGCCACCAGCAAACACGAACGCGCCGCGCACGCGGTGGTCCTCGGTGTCTGCAAGATCCGCAAGCCGTTTGAACTTTGCCACGCTTGAGGCCCACAGGTCATCGGCGCATTGGATCACCTCAGCCACGTCGGCGGGCACCTCGTCAGGCCCGAGCGTGAGCAAGTTCGACCGCACCGACTTGTCGATGGAGAACTTTTCCCCCGTCCACATCAGCTTCACGGCCTCTGGGCCGACACGCGCCTGCACCCACTGCCCCATCCGGGGCGACCGGACGCTGGTGATCTCGCCCTTGGACACCTCGGCCACGATAGCCTGTATCGCCAGCAGTTCTTCCTTGGCGTAGCCAATCGCAGCGCGGCAGAGATCAAGATCCACCAGCACACCACGGTCGTTGATTCGCTCGCTCGCGTGGTAGTCGGCCAGTTCGTCGTCGGACAGCGGGCGCATGGCCTTGCTGATCTCGCGCATGGCCCGCACGTCCTGCTCGCAGTAGGCCACCATCTCGGCCATCAGTGTCGGGTCGTCGTTGAAGGTGCCGTCCTTGCGCGGGACAGACAGCAACCGAATCAATGCCGAGCCACGGTGGTCTTTCTTCATCTTGCTCGACACGGCGCGGCCTACGTCCCCCAGACTGCCGGGGAGGCAGTTAGCGCGAGCCTGCGCGGCGGTGCAGGTGAACTGCTCTAGCTGTGGTTCGGGTATACCCAGCGTGGGGCAGATGACATACCAAAAAATCAGCCGATCGAAAGCGGCGTTGTGGGCCAGGATCTGATGGCCGCTGAGGTCGGGGAACGGCTGACCCGGTAACCAGGTCGCCACCTCATCGTCGTCAACCGCGTAGGACATGCACAGCACCTCGGTGCTGGCATCCTGCGCGTAGTTGTAGACGCCACGACTCCGTAAGTCGCAGCGTGACCGGGTTTCAAAATCGAGCCAGATCACTTTCTAAGCTCACGGCGAATAGCGGCTATAAGTGCCTGCGCCGCAATCAAATCAGTTGGCAATGCGGCGGGGGCCATGCCAAGACGTTTAGCTAAATAGCTTTTCGCTTTAATGAAATCTACTTTTTGGCTATTTGCAACAGCCCACGCATTGTTGGCTGCCGTCACTTTTTCGAGATTACGACGACGCCAATCGGCATCACCTGTTTTTTTCTTGTCTTTATTTTTAGCCGCCCATTCAGCTACTCTGGCGTTTACCGTTTCGCGGTTTGCTTCACGATACGCTTTTGCGGCAGCAAGCACTTGCGCCTTGTTGCGCGCTTTTGATGCTTTTGCTTGGGCTAATTTTTTCTCCCGATTAGCCCAGTAGTATTCGCGGCGGCGCGCATTGATTTTTTCTTTGTTGGCATCGCGCCAAATTTTGTTTTTTTCAGCGGGCGTCATTTTCAATCACCAACTGTTTATTGTTGATAAAAATATCGCGGGCTAATGCAAGCTGCTCGGCCTTGAGGAACTTGCCACTGATGTTAGCCAACTCGCTGGCGGTCTTGAGATCCACTGTGCCGGCTTTCACTGCGTCATATAACTCGCTCATGTCTTGTTTAATGTCGATTAATGTTTTCATTTTGCTTGTCCTTTAATTTATTGTGGGACGGGGGCCGACCTGCGCCCCCGCTCCCTCTTACGCTACTACCCGACGACGACGGCTGGGCGCCGGTGCGGGAGCCTCAACCGCAGCCTCCGGTGCTGCTGCCTCAGCGGTCAAGCTGATCCACTTCAGCACACCGAACGCTGGCGTGAAGATGCGGCCATAGCTCTTGTGCTGATAGTGCTCTTTGCCAAGCGTGACAATCGGCACCGGCGCATTCTGGTCTTTATCGACCTGCGCCGCAATCGTGACGGCCAACTCCTGCACAGCCCGCTTGCCGCCCACCGAGGTGGTGGTGAACCGCGCTTCCATACCGGCGTCTTCGCCGGTCAGACACTTGACCGACATGCCGACCTGCGTTTCCCAACCCTTCTTGGCGCCGGGAGGGGCCACGTCGAGTTCCGGCAGCGGATCGCTGACCGAGGCCATGCGCTCCCCCAGCACCTCGCCGTCGCCCCAGGCGATATAGCCGTGGACGAAAGAGAACGGGTTGACGGCCCAATGACTGCCGTCCTCCACCTCGGTCTGGTCTGCACCGAACACCCAATGGCCGGTACGATCCATCTTCAGGATCGCAATGCCCGCCGGGCCTGCGGTGGACTCCAGCTTACGGAGTGACGTTGCCAGTGAGGCAACAGTGGGGAGGTTTGCTCCTGCAAAAGTTACTAGATCAGACATTACTTTACTCCTAGTTGATTTGATTTGATTGGACTGCATCTTGGGCGTGTCGCTCTGCGATTACGCACGCCGCACCATGTATTGCCGCGAGTTTATTCGGCTCTGACAGTGTGCGTGTTGCTTCCGCTATGGCGGTAGCCAGTGCGATAACCACCGCGCCACATATCAACGGTTGACGAGCGTTTACCACACCCACGATGTCGCAATAAATTGCTTCAGCTTGTGCTTGCTCATCTGCCAATGTAAATTCACCTTTTTTTAACATTACTTTACTCCTAGATAAGTTTAGAGAGGGCGGCGGTCAACTGCTGCCCGATTTGCAAAACCGCCGGCCTCGGATCTGACTCCGGTGCCAACGTATCGCCCGATGAGACTGACACGGTCAGTCCTTCGGGCAGATTCTTAATTTTCTTTTCTGCTTGCGCTGGCGAGATCAGCTTGGGCTTCTTCCACGGTTCGCAGCCCAACTCGCGCAGCGTGGTGACGGCCACCTGCTCATCGGCCCACTGGCGAAGGCCTTTCTTGGCGACCATCTTCCAGCCGGGTATTTTATAGCCCTTCTCAATCTTGGCCTGCACCAGCGCGTTGATGCTGTCGATCCAGCCCTGCAACAAGACCGCGTTGGACGCATACGCGCCCAGCATCGCGTCGTCAATGGCGTCCAGCTTGACCTTCAGCGCACGATCCACCGCGCCGGTCATCTCGGGACAGGTCGGGCGGGCGGGACAGAACCGGCAATGCTCGCCGGGGTTGAGCTTTGCATCCGGCTGCGCGCTGAGGTTGACGGCCTTTTTCAGTTGCCGCGCAAACTGCCCGATGCGCTTGGGCGTTGTTGTCCAGCGCCGGATTACGGGGGGCTGAATTATGACGCACTCGATGGCAACCGCGCCATCAAACACCCACGCGACTTCCGGTGTACGCATGGCCGCCGCGGCGTAGTACATCAACTGCTCGTTGTCTTCTGCGGCTACGGCTATGCCGTCGCCGAATTTCCAGTCGATGACGTAGGCCGTGTTGCCGATGCGGCCCAACACATCGCAGGAACCGAATGCACCGGGCAGGTAATTACCAAACCCCACGCGAGTCTCGAGGGCAAGCTTCATCTCACCGTCGGGGTCGAGCGTATCCAGCAGGGCAAGCGCCGGGTTGATTTTGTCGTCGATCATGTCCTGATCGAGCGTCTGTCCCTCGTAGGTCATGCCGATAACATCATCCTCACCTAACAACATCTCGCTGATCGCGGTGTGGAGCAGCGTGCCTTTGTCGGCGTAGACGCTGGAGGGCGACGGTGGCGCCAGTTGCACCAGCGCAACTGAGCCGGGGCAGTTCATCACACGCTTGGCGGTGCTACCACCGACGACTGTTGAGTGTTTCATTCTGTGTACGCCTCGGCTGCGTGGTCGGCCACTAGGTCAGATCCCCTCAGATGTTTGATAAGCAGCTCCTCGACGATCTTGCGCTGGAGGTCACGACGATTTTCAAGAGCGTATTCGTTGCTGCTAATCGCAGCGACGTACATCTCCAGCGCGTAGCTGGGGTCGCGGTTCTCAAGAAGATAATCGTAAAGGTCAAACTGGGCGCGGCCTTTTTTGGGCCATTGGCCGTGTTCGAGGATGCACTCGACAACCTCGTCCAACGCCAGTTCCAGATCGCGCTCGCTGCTGGCATAGCCTTGCAATGGCCCGCAAATCGGGCAATCGCTTGCCCCACACATGCACCGTTCGTATCCCATTTGACTCTCCTGTAGTGAAAAAGAAGATTAGCATACTTTTTATTTCTGTGCTAAAGTTTTTTACATGGAACGTGACATCGAACGCTACCTTGTGCGCCGCACCGTCGAGCATGGCGGCATTGCATATAAGTGGGTGTCACCGGGGCGTGTCGGGGTGGCTGACCGCATCGTGCTGCTGCCAGGGGGCGTGGTGTGGTTTGTGGAACTGAAGACTGTAAAGGGCAGACTCTCGCCGTGGCAGAAGCTGTTTGCTGCCGAGATGCGCCGCATGGGAATGAATTACGTTGTGATTAGATCGAAAGGTGAGGTGGATGAACTACTACAACGAGTTTGACCCGTATGCCGCGCAGTGGCTACGCAATCTGATTGCAGCGGGGCATTTGCCCCAAGGTGAAGTCGATTCTAGGAGCATCAAGGATGTCAGAGCAAGTGATCTTAACGGATTTGTTCAGTGCCATTTCTTCGCCGGTCTTGGCGGCTGGAGTCGCGCCCTGCGCCTTGCCCGATGGCCCGAGGACAGACCTGTTTGGACGGGCAGTTGCCCCTGCCAACCCTTCAGCGCAGCCGGTGCCGGGGGGGCGTTACAGACGAGCGTCACCTCTGGCCCACCTGGTTCAACCTCATCCGCGAGTGCAAACCTGACGTTATCTTTGGTGAGCAGGTTGAAGCAGCGATTAACCACGGGTGGCTCGACCTTGTTCAAGCTGACCTGGAGGGAGAAGGTTACGCCTGCGGGACGGTTGGTCTACCGGCTGGCGGCGTCGGCGCGCCGCACATCAGACAAAGATTGTGGTTCGTGGCCGACACCGTTGCTGGGGGACGCACATTTAAGTTCCTCGCCGCAAGCGGCCATGCGGGGGATAGCCGAGGGGAAACCCACGGTCAGCCGGATTGCGGCGTTGGCGAGTTGGCCTACGCCAAACACACCGAGCGGGGGGCCGAACGTCAAATCGACACCGACGCACACGGGCGGGATGGACTTGGAAGGGGCGGTGACGTTGACCAGTTGGCCGACTCCGAACGCGGGGCCGCAGAACGATACGGACAGTCGATGGGAGACGCGCAGGGAGGAGTGCAAGGCGAGGCAGACGAACGGCAACGGGTTCGGGATGACGCTGGGGATGGCGAGCTCGTTGGCGAGTTGGCCGACGGCCAGCGCGAGGGATTGGAAGGACTCGCCGGGGATGAGCGAAACAGGAACGAACCCGGACAAGTCAACGCGCAGCAGGCTCGATCAGTTACCCAGAGTAGCTGGTCTGACTGCGATTGGCTCCCCTGCCGCGACGGAAAAGCCCGGCCAGTTGAACCCGGCACATTCCCGTTGGCTCATGGGATACCCGGCAGAGTGGGACGCTTGCGCGCCTACGGCAATGCCATTGTCCCGCAAGTCGCGCAAACCTTTATAGAGGCGTATCTTGAATCTTAGACCCTACCAAAACCTAGCCGCTGACTTCCTGTACGAGCGGGACAGGGCCATGATTCTCGCTCCTGTCGGTGCCGGCAAGACCGCCATCACGCTCACCGCCATGCGCGACATGCTGGGCGCGGGCGAGGTGCAGCGGTTCCTCGTGGTGGCGCCCAAGCGGGTCGCCGTCAGCGTCTGGCCGGTGGAGGCCAAGCTGTGGGCACCGGGGCTGTCGTTGTCCGTGGTCATCGGCACGCCGACGCAGCGGGTGAAGGCGCTACAGGCCAACGTGCAGGTGGTGGTCGCCACCTACGACAACCTGCAATGGCTGGCCGAGCAGCCGCTACGCTTCGA
>Ga0181358_1001127_pt1 | contig 12271 bp, 21 predicted proteins | sample Fa13VDMM110SD_FD_130096 | JGI IMG/M metagenome (GOLD analysis project Ga0181358, IMG submission 130096) | Freshwater viral communities from Lake Michigan, USA - Fa13.VD.MM110.S.D | ecosystem: Environmental > Aquatic > Freshwater > Lake | place: USA: Michigan | collected 2013-09-24
AGAGGGAGAAGAGAGAGAGAGAGAAGAAGGCTCTCTATGATTAGCGTAAAACTCTTACCAAGTCATTATCCAAGTCATTATGATACAAAACGCATTTTCGCAAATAATTCTATGATATTACATATCATTAAATTATTTTTCGTCCTTTTTCATAGGGTTATCTACTATTATAGTCATATTTTCTTTCTTCTCATCTGAATTTATGCTATCTTTAACATCATAACCTATATCCAATTTTCTACCACAGCATCTTAATATCAATAAATGTCCTTTAGTATATGATATGAATTTATATATTAATAAAATTGTTGCTACTGCTCCAGAACTTAATCCGAATGTAGTAGCACTCTGTGTATCCATCTAAAAGTCGCATAGAAGACTTGATAACCTCATACTTGCTTTACTAAACAACTCTAATTTACGATAATGTAAATCAATTTCTTCTTTTCGCATAGCATTAACTATATCATAATTACTTGCTACTTCCTTCTTATCAGTTACTGCTATAAGCACCTTCAGTTTAGCCCGTAGAACCTCGAATTCGTTGTTGTCCATTTCTTCTATCTACCGGGAATATTTTTTTACCGGAATTCGCCAAAAAGCAAATTTTTGTTTTTATTAATTTAATTATATTAGTATGATTAAATTAATTGAGATTGTAAAATCAGAAAAGCCTGATAAGAAACTAAAAGCAGTATTTGATGTAAATGGTAAAGAGGTCATAACACACTTCGGTCAAAAAGGAGCATCGGACTATACGATACATAAAAATGAATTAAGAAAAAAATTATATTTGAACCGCCACCGTCAGAATGAGACTTGGTCAAACCCTATTACCGCAGGGTCATTATCACGATATGTTTTATGGAATTTACCTAATTTAGATGATAGTATTAATGACTATAAAAGAAGATTTAAACTTTAATCAAGGATTTCAACTGAACCAGCCTTCAGGGTCAGCACACGAGTGAAGTGAAGGATTACATAGTGTGTCGCAGCGGATGTCGCAACTAATACAGTTCCTACTACATAAGCACCAGTTAGCGAAGCAGCGTATAGAGGGTTCTGCTGTATTTCAACCGCAATCTGATATCCGCTTGTTGATGTATTAATACCACCAGCATCGGGCTGATTTGTTAGGAATTGCTCAAGATTCACACCAACTTGGAACATAGCCTCATCACCAGCAAAAGAACCAAGTTGAGAACCATCCTTCACACCAGATAAGGCATTAGAACTATCTTGCTTCTTGCTCACACCAGTCAGCACAGTAGAACCAGATGTATTTACAGCAGCCAGACCGATACCGATACCAGCAGTTAGACATCTAACATTAGTCTGACCGACATAGTTATACCAATTCATTAATGAACCAGCAGTTACTGAACCAAGGTTGTTGTAAGCCTTTTGTAATTCCTGGAAGGCAAGTGCGCAAGACTGTATCTGGAGTTGAGGATAACGCTTGGAGTTAATAATCACTTGGTAAGAACTGAAAGCACCATTCTGTGAAGAAGAGTTATTACGCCACGCATAACTGCTCTCACCTTCAGTAACCTTTGTAACACCATATACACTCTTGAGGAAACGAGTTCCCTTCGCTACAATTACACGATTTAGAGAACCAACCGCAGCCGTTCCATCAGCACCACCACCTGTAGAACCAGTAGCAAGTGTAGCAGGTTGAATCTGGTAAGTATCAATAGCGTATGATACACCAGAACCGTTAGGCATACGGAGTTCGTTGTCCATAAGAGCATAGTAATCAGCACTCATACGGCAGCAATCGTATGTTAGAGTTACATCACTAATACCAATTGTTCCTGTGAATGCTGTGGTTGAGACACCAGCCTTTGTCCAAGTTGCCGCAGCAATAGAGGACTTGAATAATAATTCAAGAGTTAAATCTTGGAAGTTACGAGCAGCAAAAAGAGTATCAATACGAGCAATACCGAGCATAGTTAGAGGAATAGAGTAGTAACGACCATTTGTTAGCCAAGAATTTGCCTGTGTCCAACGAGCCTGTAATAGAGAAGAATTGTTAGCAGTTGGTGTATTATCTAAATTCGCACCAGCAATATCATTCATTTTAGAATAGCAATACAAACCTTCAAATCCGCCGCACTTCTCATAGTAATCAGTAGGCATAGAACCCTGAACTAAAGCATTTACAAGGTGACCTACATTATTCAGCACTTCAACAGTCTGACCACCGACCTTTACATTAATAGTATCTACAAGTGAAAGGATGTGGTCATCAATTGCTAAATCTTGTGTTCCGCCTGTTGTAGCCTTCACAAAAAATGTCAGAACAAGTGTAGAAGTATCAATATAATCATTCTGATTTGAAATACGAATTGTCATCAGTTTTGAGCCGGAGCCACCTACCGAATAACTATCGCCGGAGGAAGGAACTTGGGTGGCTGTATAACGCTCCTCAATAACGGAGGCGCTGGACAGACGGTCTTTTAGCAACACATAATCAGGGACAACTTCTTCCACTTTGGGCATAAGGAAAGGAACAGTAAGACCAGCCATTTGTTTTCTAATAAAGCCGTATAATTTTAAAAATAATGCTCGTTTAATTTTTAAACAAAATTATTAACTAATATTATATTTACTGCCATAATAATTTGCCGCCCCTTGAATTCCTTGTTCTAATGCTCCTTTTATATCTCCTTTGAATAATGAAGAAGTTGCTCTACCAGCATCTTCAATACCTTGAACTGTTCTTTTAACTACCATTCCTATCGGAGATGCTTCAACCAATCTCGCTATATCACCAATTATCGGGATATCTTTTGCTTTTTCAAATACTTTTACTGCTTCTTCTTTTACTTTTCCTAAATTTCTTGCCATACGATTATAATTAATAAGGAAGCCCATCTACAATCTTACTATAATAAATTCGTTGCTGCTATTGCCCCTTGTTCTAAAGCATCTTTCACATTTCCTTGTAATAAAGAACCTGCTGCTCCAACGGCATCTTCTACACCTTGTATTCCTGACCTTACATAATCACCTAAAGGAGATGCTTCAATAGCACTTGCTATTCTTCCAATAACCGGTATTGATTTTATTTTATCAAATATTTTATTCATTTCATTCTTGCCGTAATTAAAAGCAGCAGGCATACGCTCACCAATCCATTTAGCACTATCTTTTATACCATTAAATGTATTTTTCGTTTTTTCAATAAAATCATAGAAGCCCATCTACTATCTAACTATTTAAATTTGGTAAATCTGCTACCATACTTCTTGCTTGTTGTATCTTACTATCAATATCTTCAGCCGTTAGACCAGTCTTCTCTTCTAATTTTCTCTTGAGAAACTCTTCACCTTTACCGAATAATTCAGAAGCAACACCTCCTACAACTGGTAAATTAGAAATGATTTCTTTACCCTTTGAATACATTTCTTTCGCTTTATCATATATCTTACCGGCTTTATCGACTACATTCTTACCTGTGTTGTATGCTTTCTTACCGGCTTCGTATGCTTTACCAAAACTAAAACCCCAGCCCATATTTATTCTAATTTATAATAATTATTTAAAGTTCTAAATCTTTCTTTTGCCGGTTTGGTATAATCCACAATAAAATGTCCGTAGGGGTCTTTCGTCCTTATATCTTTATAAATTTCTATAACATCATCGGGCGTATTAAATTCTGATTGATGTTCTTCTGCTATTTCGTCCAACTGTGGTTTATTTACACCGCACACAACCAAATGTGTTACATTAGTCATACGACAATTGCGATTTATATGTTTATATACTTGTGCTGTAATTATAATTGAAATACCAGCATTTCTTCCAGAACAGAATACATCATCAACAATATTTACGCTATTTCTCTTATTTAGTCCTTTTGACGAGTAATCATCAAATACGAACAATATTCTATAATATCTTTTACCTTCTTCTTTCCTTTCTTTTTGAACTGTTCTAATAGCATCTACTATTTCTTTTATTTCATCAACATCATATCGGTTGAATACTTCAGTATTTTTAATCTTTTTGAATTGTGAATTATAGCGAGGTGAGCCATTCCAAATATATATCTTATCAAAGAAATCACCATACATTTTTTTATCACTAATTACTGAATAAAGAAAACTACTTTTTCCCCCGCCCGATGACCCTACTATTACCATTCGGAAAGGGTGGCCGAACAAATTTTTATGTAGATTTTTTGTTTTCTTATCTTCAACTTCATCATCAAGAGGCATAGGCTTGATTTTGAAAACTGATTGTTTTTCTTCCTTCTCCATATCTATTTTATCCGTAGATAATAGATGCTAACAGCAAATATTAATGACTGGAGTGTTCTACATTTGTTAAGGATATATTATCTTGAAAAATTTAGATTAAAACAGCGTGGTAGAAGTAATAGTTGCTAATTATAGATGTATTACAAACTCACAGCAGTTCAGAAATCAATATTGAAGGATATGAAGGCTAAACATAGTAAGAAACATATGGATAAGATGAAATATGCTATTACGAGATTAGGCTTATGTGTTCAAGATGCCCACGCATATGCTCTAAAAAAATAATATATTCCTTAAATATAATGGAAAGAACTCCGGCACAAAAACTGAATGATACTTTTCAGATTTGTTTAATCCACTTAAAGATGATGGAAGAGTTAATTGTATCTACTGATAATGGTATGCGTGATAGAGATGAGTTTAAAACAAAATTTATTTTATCTGCTTTAAAGATTACTGATGAGTATTCTAAAATCAAGAAATATACTGATGAGTTTTTTGCCGAAGGTGTATGTAGATTTCCTCCAGATGCCGAGCCAAACACAGTCAGTCCTGATACCAAGGAACAAATTCTCACTTTCGAGTGCTAAAGATTGGTTATTAAGCAGAGGATATAGATTAAAAAAGGTAGATGTTACTTCAAATTTTTTTCGATTTCGTCAAGTTGCTCCAAGTAACTTTGGGAGTTACTATATGAAAACTCTTGATAATGGGGTAAAATTGGTAGTTGGTGAGAAAAAATAAGTTGATTATTACTATATTTAATAAATTCATAATTTACTAAATGTTGTGTTTCTAAACTTAATATCGCTACTTTTGGATAAACTAATAATCTTGCCGAAAACTCGTGAGACATCATAGGTAGTTTCATCTATTAGAATGTCATATTTAATTTATCAATAGATGGACGCTCTATTTTAACAGGCTTTGATGTATCATAAAATACTTCTTCACCATCTTCATTCTTATTTGCTCTCACAGGTCTTTCAATTTTTTCTTTTTTAGGTCTTACAGTCTTCGCAACAGGTTCTTTTTTAGGTCTAATTATCTTTACCACAGGTTCTTTTTCTACTCGTGGTCTTCCTACTGGTTTCTTTTCAACAGGTTCTTTTTCCACTCTAGGTCTTCCTACTGCTTTCTTTTCTACTACTTCTTTTTCCATTTTTGTTTTAATAGGTTTTTCGTCAATAGCATTTAAGAAACTTTCTTTTACTAATCTCGATTTGCCTATTTTAGATTTTTGATTCAAAAAAGATTGTAATTCATTTTTATCATATTTTTTTACTTTACTTAAAGGCATACATAAAGGATATTCTTTTCTATCATATTCAACACTACCACAGGCTTTTGGGTCTTCCGGCACATCAAGATAAGAACGAACATCAATCCATTTATCCCTTCTCCACTTTTCTAAATCTCCCGGCTTTTTACCCTTGTATGCTTTTTTGTCATTACCGTATTTTTCTCGGAATGCTCTCAAGTAGAACCTGGTGTAAGCCATAGAGCGATAAGCAGAAGGTTTATCGTAACTTTTATCTACTTCATTTTTAGTTTCATTATACAAAGCCATATCCGTAGGCTCTGCCATTTTTATTCTATTAAGTATATAGAAATGACAGCGCCACTTCCTTTAAGATTGAAGAACCCTCTAAAGAAGTTATGTGAAACTTATCATATGGATTATGAGAAAGTAATAGGAAATACTTCTGTGACAAGAGATGCTTGTATTAACGCTGAATTTCAAATCAATCCTACGGAAGTAAATTCTAAAACAAGAAATTTAATTAAACATAAAATAGAATACTTTAATAGGAAATATGGAAGCAATAATACTGAACGAGGCGAAAATACAGAGAGCGAAGACAAGGGGATTTTACGCTATAATGATAGGCTCATTGTGGAGCATATACTGCCTGACATTAGCGGCAATTTTCCAACCAAAAATATATCACCTCACTTGGGAAGTATTGAAGACATTATCGAACCAGAAACAAGAGTAAATGAAGTTCTTACTATTAAAAAAGGTTCTTCAGTTTCAAGACCTGTATGGGTTCCTGGAAAAGGATTAAAACTTCCCGGTCAAGAACAGTAAAAGAACAGTAAAAGAACAGTAAAAGAACAATAAATTTCTCTGTATTAGGTATAGAATGTCTGATACAGAGGAAGTCATAATCAAGCGTATTAAGCCTGTTAAGGATACAAAGCCCGAAATTGCTCGTGAGAAGTTGAAGGAAAAAAGACTACGGCTGAAGGCTGAAAAGGAAGCCGAAATCGTTGAAAAAGCAAAACAGAAATATGCTGATGAACAATTATTACTACAACAGAAACTTGCTGAAGAAGAAGAAAAGAAAAAGAATGACCCTATGTTTATAATGATGAAAAAGATTGAAGAATTACAAAGTCAGATTAGTTCTAAAAATGAAGTTGCTATTCCTGTAAAGAAAACAAGAGCAAAGAAAGTTGATATTGAAGAGCCAGTTGAAGAACCAGTAAAGCCAAAAAGAACTCGTGCTAAAAAGGTTGAACAAGTAGTTGAAAAACCATCTAAACCTGCTCGTAAGCCCCGACAAATAAAAAATGCTGTTGAAAGCCCAAGTAATATATTTGTAGGAGATAATACTACTCCAAATATACCGCAACAAGTTGTCGAAGAACAGATACCTCGCACAACTGATTTTGAATTTAGACAACCAATAAATCCATTACATAGTATTTTAATGGCAAGACGGTCTATGTATTAAACCTTCTTGTAGGTCTTTTTTGCTTCCTTTAAAGCATCGCTGTATTTAGCAGATGGGTTCTTTTTCTTCATAGTCGCATAAACAGATTTAGCGTGTGTAATCCAAGCCGAAGGCATTCTATTAATTAATAACTAAAAACACTTCTTCCTTTTCCTTTTTTTGTAGGACCACTTATTGAATTAACTAAACTTCTTATTTGTTTGCCGCTCAATTTATTTGGTTCTCTTGTTGTATAGCCAGGATTTTCAACAGCCTTACCAACAGGTATATCAGTATTACCTTTTATTACCGGAACACCACTATTCATTTGACTAACATTCTGTGTAAATGTCGGAGGTAATACTGTTCTTTCATTCTCCATTATTGCTGCCTGAAGTGCTGCCATTCTAATTATTCATTATTATTAATTTTATCAAATAAATCTTTTCCAATTATACTTTTTTCTTCATTTGCTATTGCTACTAATCTTTCATATTCATCTCTCATCTGTCTTCCTCTTATTCTTTCTTGTTCTCTTAATATTTCATTTTTTCTTCTTTGTTCTTCTCCTCTCATTGTTTGTATTAAAAACTTTTTACTTTCTTTTGTTAATGGTTTTACTTCCTCACCTAATTTAGGAAGTATTTGTGTTCCCAAAAGATGACCAATAAACCTCGGCATATTACCTGGTAATTTAAAATCTTTTGGAAGCATATTCACGTGTGTTAAACCTTTTTCTCTTCTCTCTCTATTATGACTTGCTATCATATCTCTATAACCCTGTTCTGGCGTGTAACTGCTCATTATTCTAATATTTGTTTTAAAAAAATTTTAAATACATTAATATTATAGAAAATGCGTTCATCTATCCGAAATGCTTTGAAAGGAATTTCCGCCGGAATTCCTGTTAATAATCAGCCACGCCCCGACCCTATTCAAACACAGTCTTCTTTCTATAGAGGTAATCCAACTTCTGTAGGTGTAACTACACTTGGTGATTATCGTATGAATAACGCTATTTACGAAGGTATGGATTTACCACCTATTAAAGTTGATGAACATAAACCCAAATCAGTAACATTTCAGACAGATGGTAATAATGTATATCAACCCACTAATACCGATGCTTCTACTGCCTCATTAATTGCTAAATTAGGTGACCAAAAGTTCAAATACGGTCGTAATGACCCTTATGCGAAATATATGGCTTACAATAAACTTGAGAGAGATTTAAAAGAGGCTGAAAAGAATGCTTCATTTACTGATTTAACTGCTGTTCGTGAAATTGTAAGAGATGCTGTTGAAAAGCGCAGAACACAGAATGAACAAGATTTTCTACGCAAGATGCTTGATAGTGGTTTAAGTATGGAAGATGCTAAAGATGAAATTGAAAATGTTCGTCGTTCTAATAATCTGAAGGAAGCCAATATGGTTGATGATAGAAATTATCAGAGTAAGATGGCTCTAAAGGCTTTTGCTAATAGAAGAGGTATTACAACATCTATCGAAGAACCATTAACGCATTCTGGTGCTATTAATAATCCACAGATGAATGAAGTGATGGCGAAGGCGGCTGGTATGCCTGAAAGAGCATTTGGTAATTCACCTCTTGATATTGAACGACTAGCAAAGACACCAGGTTTCTATAAGAGATTTTTACGCAAGTCTGGTTTATCACAAGAACAGGCTGATAGAGATGCTGCGTATAATAATATCATATCACAGGGTGATGTTGAACTATCATCAATTGCTCAACTTCCATCTATGGAAAGAGAAACTAATATTATGAATATGCGTGAAAATGTCGCTATGAATTTAGATAGATTACGCAATAATAAGGAAAAGAATGTTACTATATTACCTCCTCCTCTTTTTGCTACTGAACTTGTAGATAAATTTTATGGTTTTTTAAATAAAAAGCCTGGTGATAAAATACGAACTCGTTATATTGAATTTTCTAAACTAGATATTCCTCAATTATTATTTACTATTAACTTTTTAACCAATAAGTATAATCTTGCTTCTAAATTATCATCATTCTTAAAAGAATTAGAAAAAAATAATGGATTTAGTCCTAATATAGTTAAATCTAAACTTGCTCGTGTTGCTACCGAATTAACACCAGAAGGTTCATCAGGCGCGAAATTACCTTTACTTGAAGGTGTAACTGGTTCTGATATACCTATTTCTACAGAACAAATCAGAACTTTTGCTTCAAGTTTTGTTAAAGCTCCAATTGCTAATATTAGTAGTTCTATTAATAGATATCAACAACAACTTTCTGAAATTGATAGTTTCTTTAATAGTGCTAATAATCTTTCTGCGAATGCTAATGCGCAAAATCTACCTACACCTGAAACTGAAGGAGTTGGCGGATTATCTCGTGGGCAAATGACACTTCCACAAATTCAAGAACGAAGAAGAAATGAATTAGTTGGTTCTCAAACAAGTGTTGCTGTTGCTAATAATCAACTCGTTCAACCTGTTGTTACTGCTGCTGTTTCTGCTAATAATGAATATGCTGCTCCTGATGCTAAAAAAGAATTAGGTAGTGTCGCTGCTAAAACTGCTGCTCTTGGTATGATGGTTGATGCTGCTAAAAATAAAAAAATTCGAGATGCTGAAGTGAAAGATGTAATGAATAGTATGTTATCACAATTAGAAACTCCTGCTAAAAAAGAATTAGGTAGTATTACTGCTAAAACTGCTTCTCTTGGTATGATGGTTAATGCTGTTAAAACTAAAAAAGTTCAAGATGCTGCTGCTCCTGGAGTTCCTTATACTAAAAAAGACCTTCAACAATTAACGAATAAACAAAAAGCAGCAATTTTAGAAAAGGCTGGATTACCTATTGGTAAAGTTAATTCAGAATCACTTGAAGCCAAAATTCTTGCTAATAAACTTACTAAATAAAAAATTAGTTTATATATATTAGAATGTCTTTGACTGCCGGTTCAATTTACTTGTCTTCTTACAACAACGGAGACTACGACACCACTAATAATTTTACTGTAACTCTTTCAGTTCCAGTTATCAAAGCCAAGAGATTACGAGTGCTTTCGGCTAACTTTCCTAATTTATTAATGCCTTTCGGCGATGATGATAAAACATTTACAATATTTGATGGTTCAGCAACTCCTGGTGCTGGAACTGCTTATACTATCACTTTTCCCACTAATGTTCGTTGGACTCTTATTGCTGATTTCGTAACTCATTTTAATTCTTTATTACTTGCTGCTACTGTAACTCTAAAATTTACTGTTGCTTATGATGCTTCTGGTAATTGTTTAACAATTACAGGTGCTAATGGTGCCGCTTTTAACATTCCTCGATGGACATATTCTAATGCTAATTTTAGATTAGGTTATACATCTGTGACAGGTGTAGGTGTCGCTCCAGGCCCTGGAATACCTGGTGTGCTTACAGCAGATGGTTTTCCAAATATTTTTCTTCGTTGTAACTCAATTTATGTTACTTCAAATGTTTCCGTAGATAGTAATAATGATAGTAATATTGGTAATATTATTGCTAGAATACCTATGTTGGCTAATTATGGTGAATTAGTAAATTATGAGAATGTTCATAGTGAGTTTTCTGCTCCTGTATTTACTGAACGAATCAAAGATGTATCAATACAATTGCTTGATGAAAATTATCAGCCTCTCCGATTACCAAATAACGCTTATTTTACTCTTGTTTTAGGAGTTGAATATTAAAAATATATATAATTAGAATGTCCTGTGGAGTATATGTTATTCAAAGACCTGCTACGGGTGGTAGTCAAACACTTTCATACGCATATAATCCTCTCAACACAATAACAATTAGTGGTGGTAATTCAATAGATATAAAAGGAAAACAAGAATTATCAATTGCTGGAAATACTCTTTCTATTTCTGATGGAGCGGGAACAGAGGTTAATAATATTTCAATACCTATTGTTCCTTTTGTAACATTAGATTATGGTTATTGGAGAGTATTTTTTGATTTTAATACTGGGTGTTTTACTGCTACATTAAAAGATTTGTTTTTGACTAATAGATTTGGAACAGCCTATTATTTAGTTCCTTTCATTACTACACCTTTTATTAATAAAACATTTTTTTCTTATTATAATAATGATAAAGTAGATTTAAAAGAAACTAATTACGATTATACTAAGCCATCTGCTATTGCTTTGACTGGAACAATACCTAGTGGTGGTGGTGGTGGTGGTGGTGGAACACCAGCAATTAATTCTGTCAATAGTGTTCAAGTCACTGGTAAAGTTTCTAATTTAAATAATGAGCAGATTGTTAAATATAACACTGCTGTTAATACTATTATTACTACTGCTGGTAAATATGTTATTGATACATTTACCACTACTACTGCTACAGGAAGTAGTAATAGTTTATTTTATTTACAATATGCTTTTGATAATTCTATGGTTTCTAGTTCTTCTAATTTCAATATTTTAATTACACAAGTTTCTTCTGGAGCAGATATATATACTTCTCCTTCTATTGCTTTTTCTGGCGCTTCATCTACTGATACAGAACAATTAATAAATAATCAAGTTTTAGTAATACCAGCAGGTATTTTATTACCTAATACTAATTATCAAATTAGATTTTTTTTGACTGCTACTGTTTCTAGTGGTAATCTTATTGTAACTGAATTATTTTATAATTTTTCTATGGTATAATAGAATGAAATATTGGGAAGCACTTATTGACGGAAAAGCAGTTCAAGCACCTACTTTGAAAGCACTAGCAGAAAAATTAGGTATTACATCAAGTTTAATTGAAGGTGTTTATTATCGAAAGAGATTGGAAGATTTGATGACTATCAGAAAGGTAGTAATTAAAGAAAAAATAATACAAGATATGTCTGCTAATTTTGTTGTAAGTTTTGATTGACCCAAAATATTTTGTTTTCTTTTTGTAGAATGGAAACAACTCCGGCAAAACCCGAAAATGCTATCACTAGATACAGAAAATCAGATAAATGTAAGGCTGCTCGTCAGAAGTATTACGAAACAAAGGGGAAGGAAACAGCGAAAGCGTATTATGAGAAGAATAAAGAAAAGATTATTGCTCGTAGCAAAGAGCGATATGCTATGCTAAAAAATAACTTGAATAATGACAATTCTGATAAAAATGAATAATTTAATCATAATTATGATACATCAAAATCTTGGTAATATATTTTGGCTAAAACCTCCGGCAAAAAACTTTTCTGAAAATTTTTTTCTTGGAACATAGTAGAAAATGCCCCGCCCACTCCGCTACTCCTCTG
>Ga0181358_1001136_pt1 | contig 12242 bp, 16 predicted proteins | sample Fa13VDMM110SD_FD_130096 | JGI IMG/M metagenome (GOLD analysis project Ga0181358, IMG submission 130096) | Freshwater viral communities from Lake Michigan, USA - Fa13.VD.MM110.S.D | ecosystem: Environmental > Aquatic > Freshwater > Lake | place: USA: Michigan | collected 2013-09-24
AATTTCCTATGTAGGATTTTGGTTATTTATATTGGTATATCTAAAAAATTTTTTGGGAATATTTTTTGTATGGGGGATATATTTTAGTATATTGGTTTAAATGTATTTTAGTTTATGGAGAGTGGATTGTTATTAAGGGTTGGGATTATATCTGGGTATTTTAATCCTATTCATGTTGGGCATATAGATTTAATTGAGAGGAGTAGGGAGGTTGTGGATGTATTGTATGTTATTGTGAATAGTGATTTTCAGCGGGAGTTGAAGGGGAGTAAGGAGTTTATGAGTGAGGGTGAGCGATTGAGGATTGTGAGTAGTATTAAGGGAGTTACTGGATGTTTTTTGTCTATTGATAAGGACAGGAGTGTATGTTCTAGTATCAGGATGGCACATAAGGATGTAAGTTCTTATTATTCGTGGTATGATTTGGAGTTTAAGTTTATTAATGGGGGTGATAGGGGTAATGGTGAGATTCCTGAGGTTGGTGTATGTGGGGAGTTGGGTATTGAGATTTTGGATGGTTTTGGGGATAAGGTACAGAGTTCTTCTTGGTTATTAGTTAGGTAGGCTATGAGTATTGATAAGAATACGTTTGATAATATATTTGGGTTTAATAGGGGTATGTCTCCTGAGGACGGGATATTGTATGCGTTGGATGTACATAGTAAGAATGAGTTTGACAAGTTATTTTCTGCTGTGCAGCTGTATGATTACGGGTTATATTTGTCATTGAGGTTTGAGGAGATTCATGAGGGGTCTTTTGAAGTTATTAGGGGTAGGGTTTACAGGTTTATTTCTAGGATATTTGATACTGTTGATCTTTTGAATATTGCTAGTCAGGGGGATATTAGTTTGTATGGGGATGAGTTTGATAAGATCAGGGATATGTTTGATGATTTGCTTGGGTATTATGAGGGTATTGAGGATTACGAGCGTTGTTCTTATTTTTTAAGGATTAGGGATGATTTCTTTTCTAAGATAAAAATTTTGAATGACTAGGAATAGTGGAAAGTAGAATATATATTTGCTTGACAAAAAAATAAGGGGGGAGTTATGTATACGCAGAAGATTGGATTAGAAAAGGCGTTAGAGCTTGAATCTGCTGGTAAGATTATTATTGTAAGTACTGCTGCTATTAATTCTCATGTTCACGAGAATGAAGTTAATTGGATGGATAATTATTTGACTTTGAGGTCTAAAGCACCTCATATTAATTCGGCTAATATTTTCAATCATTTTCCTACTCCTTATTTGATTGAGCATTTACTTTGCAATGCTGATTATTCCTCTAGTTGGATATTTTTCAGGGGTGTTATGAATCCAGACCCTTCTAGTATTTCACATGACAATGTTGAGTATGTTTACATATTGATTAATGATTATTACCAGGATCTTGTAAAAATAGGGATGACTATTAAGTCTCCTGAGAGTAGGTTAGACAGTATTAATTCTACGGGGGTTGTTAGGCACTGGAAGTTGGCTTTTTCTATACCTCTACTTCCAGGTACTAGTTTTAAGGTTGAGCAGCAGGTTCATAAAAGTTTTGCAGGCAGGAGGTATCATGCTGAGTCTTTAAATGATAAGGAGATGTTTAATGTCAGTTTACAGGAGGCTATAGATTCTGTTAGATCTATGGGTCAGTATTTTACTGCTGGTACTCCTAATTTTTACCATTAATTTAAATAAAAAATAATAAGTTATGAATTTAACAGCAGAGCAATTACAAGAAAATTGGAATGTGCATTTGGGGTTTGTAAACAAGTACATTAGTGAACCTAGAAGGTCTAAGGTTTTGGAGATGTTTTCTAGTTTGGAGGAGGTCATGGTTATGGCACCTGCTTCTAGTAAGCATTCGTTTCACAATGCATTTCCGGGGGGATATGTTGAGCATGTGAATAGGGTTGTTACCACTTCTATTGAAGTTGCTAAGATGTGGAGGGCTATGGGGGGTACTGTTGATTTCACTGCGGAGGAGTTAATTTTTTCTGCTTTGATTCATGATCTTGGCAAGGTTAGTGATGGGGATAATGTTAATTATATACCTCAGGATAATGCTTGGCGTAGGGATAACTTGGGTGAGATTTACACTAGTAATCCTGAGATGGATTATATGATTACTCATGATAGGACTTTATTTTTGTTGCAAAAATTCGGGATTTCATTGACTAAGAATGAGTATTTTGCTGTGAGGCTGCATAGTGGTTTGTATGATGAGGCTAATAAGTCTTATTTTATTAATTACAATGAGTCTTCTAATTTAAAGGCTAATATTGTATATGTTCTTAGTACTGCTGACTTTATGTCTGCAAAATTTGAGTATGATAGATATAAAAATAAATCAATTAAAAAATAAATTAATTAAAAAATAAAAGTAAATAGTTATGGATTATACAATAATTTTGTTTATATTAATATTAGTAGTTATAATTGCTTCATTTGTAGTTTTTATATATAGACTTATTAATAAGTTGGATAAATATGAAAATATTATTATAGAGCAGGACCAGATACTTACTGGATTACGTGAGGCAGTTCGATATTCTAGTGAAAAGTTGAAGGAGCATGATACTCGGGGTCATTATTCAAGTGATGATGATCTTGGTAATTATTTTAGAACTTTATTGGAGGTGGATAAAGTTATAACGGAATATATTGGATTAATCTCAAATGAAGAAACAGAAAGTAGGGAATAGATATTTTACATCAGATACAGAAAAGTGGATAGTCGAGTATAACAGCTCGACTGATCCTGTTTATAGGGCTAGTATATTTACGGATCATATATACTATCCTTTTTATAAGTTGGCTGAGAACATCATACATAGATTTAAATTCTATTATACTGATGTTGATAATTTAGAGGATTTAAAGCATGATATTGTCACCTTGCTTTTGGAGGAGAAGATAATGAAATTTAATCCTGTTTTAGGGGCAAAGGCTTATTCTTATTTTGGGACTATTGTAAAGAGGTGGCTTATAAATTACAATGCTCAGAACTATAAAAAATTAATGAATAATAGTTCTATTGACAATATTGATTTGATTGAGGATACTCCTAGGGTGTATACCGAGTTAAGTAAAATATCTTTGAGCTCTGTTATAAATGATTGGGTTGAGGATTGTTATGATAGAATAGATACTATGTTCACAAGGGATGCTGAAAAGAAGGTGGCCTATTCAGTGTTAACATTGTTTGATAAAAGAGAAAATATTAATGTTTTTAAGAAAAAGGCTCTTTACATATATGTTAGAGAGATGACTGATTGTGAGACCCCTATTATAACTTCTGTTATAAATGTGCTAAAAGCGGATTACATTAAATTTACTGAAGATATTAAAGGTGACTATGAAGTAGTATCGTTTTAATTAATACTCTATTTATTTAAAAATGGGTATGTCTGAAAGTAAAGAAATTTTTAAGGGTAAGTCGGTGGAGGATTTGTATAAGGAGATTTATACTAACTCTAAATCCACAAAATCAAGGGTTAATGATTTGATAAAAGTCATGACCGATAAGGTAGAGAATACAGCAGATGCTATTCGCATAATGCCGGTAATAAAGGATTACTTGGATGTTGGGGTTAAGAATGATGAGCACTTGATTAAATTGGCTCAAATAATTCAAAGATCTGAGAGTAAGAATAATGTTTCCGATCAAGATATATACGGAGATCTTCAGTCTTTACTAGAGTCCGCTATTGAAACCCCTCAATTACCAGCTCCTAGCAAATGAAATATTTAACTCCTTATAGCTTAGGTAGTAGCCCCCCTTCTACTTCTGGGGGTGGGGGTAGTCCTTCGGCAGAATATGGAAGGGTTACTGAAGTTATATTGGCTCCTCAAACAAATCCAGGGGGATCAGGAATTAAGGCAGTAAATAGTATTAGGTATTCTCCTATGCAAAATACTAATATTGCTTCAGATGAAGTTGATAAGGGAACTGAAGTTGCATATCCTATAGGGAGTGATTTTTTTACAATCCCTATTGTAGGGGAGGTAGTTAGGGTTATTTTAGATATCCCATCTCCAAATATTGACACACTTACAACTACTCCGGAGAGATATTATACTAGGATTATAAATTACTGGAATACTCCCAAGGATGGCTTATTTTTTGATACTTCTAAAAATATTGAATTTAGTAGTCTACACAATATTATAAATGTTAATCCTATAAAAACATCTATAGGGGACACGATAGTACAAGGTAGATATGGGCAGGTGATGAGGTTTACTCAGGAGCAGGATTCTGGCAAGCCTAGAATACATTTAAGTACTGGCAGACCATTTGAAGCTCCAGATACCAATCAGGTTGAACTTGATTTACACAAAGCACAAAGTGGTATAGATTTTATCACTGATGGTTTGAGTAAGTTAGAAACAATTAAAATTTTTCAAAATAGCCATAGAAGTTCTGAAAAACCTAAAACATCCAATACCTATAAGGGAGAGCAAATATTAGTTAACACGGGTAGATTGGTATTGAATTCAAAGAATGATTCTACCTTGATATCTGCTAAGGAATCGATAAGTTTATCTGCAAATACGTTAAATCAAGAGGCGGTTAAGGAAATATGCTTAGATGCCCCTAAAATTTATTTAGGGCAAAAAGCTTTACTAAGTTCTAGCCCTGAGCCTATATTGCTAGGTAATCAAGTTGAACAGTACCTTATAGATATATTGGGGGAGCTTATAAGAATTGCTGATAGTTTAAATACAGCATCAACAGCTTCAGGGGATACTTTACCTATATTGAGTGCGAAAGCAGGTGCGTCCTCGGTTGTTTTGAAATCTCTTATAAAAAAATTAAACCCAATAGGTGAGTCTACTCTTAAGTCTAAAAAATCATTTACAGAATAAATGAAATTTAAATCTTCATTATCAAAAGTAGTAGCTCAACAGATAGGAGCATTAGAGGGACAGATAAGGGCCTATGCTATTACTACGTTAAATGATATTGTAGAAAATAAGCTTAATAATGTATGTCCGCCACAAGCGGAATTGCTTGTTATAGTTAAGAATTTAGATTCTATACAGAATATTTTAACAAAATACCAAAGGCAAGTACAGAAGTATAACTCTTTAATCGAAAAGTTAGATAGAGCGATTGAAACTACAACTATTGCGGTTAGATTACTTAGAGTATTACCAATACCAACTGCTGTAGCAGGTGTAGGGGTTCCTATAGGATTAACAAATAGATATAGTGAAAAACTTGGTGATTTATCTGATTTTTTAGAAAAATTAAATAATGACAAAAGAGCTATCGTTACTATTATACGATCCTCTAATATAGATTTATCTAAAGTACAGTCCACTATAAATACTGCTAAATCTAAAGCAGATAAGTGTCTATCAGGCGAGGGGTTATCAGGGCAGCAGACAACGGGTACAGATTCTTTAAATTCCCAGTTAAGAGCTTCTAATGATTCACTATTAGGGGGAGAAAAACAGATTTATACTTTAAGTAATGGAAGTCAAGTTACAATAGATATAATTACACTTGTAGATCCTAGCTTTCCTGTTTCTCGTAGGGTTGCAGAGGCAAAGAATTTAAATGAGGTAATACTTCTTAGGGGGGAGCCAAGTTATAGTCCTGATGCTAATATATTAATTGAGGAAGTAATATTTAGATTAGAAACTCAATATGTAGGTGTTCCTAATATAGTTTCTGAGTCACCTGAAGATGATATCTTAATTTCAAATAATTTAGGTGGAATTGTAAGAATAGGTGGTTTATCATTACAAGGGGCAACTACGCCTCAAGATACAAGTAGTGCAACGGGTATACAAGGGGATATAGGCGAAACAGGTCCTACTGGCCCTACTGGCCCTACCGGCCCTCAAGGTAATACTGGCCCAACGGGCCCGACAGGCCCCACTGGTTCTATAGGTACTACAGGCCCAACAGGCTTAACTGGTCCAACTGGCCCACTAGGTCCAACAGGCCCCCAAGGTAATATAGGTACAACTGGCCCAACAGGCCCAACAGGTTTAACTGGTCCAACAGGCTTAACTGGTCCAACTGGCCCTCTAGGCCCCACAGGTCCAACAGGCTTAACTGGTCCAACGGGACCTCTAGGCCCTACTGGTCCTCAAGGATCTCAAGGAATACAAGGCGCTACTGGCCCAACTGGCCCACTAGGCCCAACCGGTCCAACAGGCTTAACAGGCCCTCTAGGCCCCACAGGTCCAACAGGCTTAACTGGTCCAACGGGCCCTCTAGGCCCACTAGGCCCTACTGGTCCTCAAGGATCTCAAGGTATACAAGGAGATACAGGCTTAACAGGCCCGACAGGTCCCCTAGGACCAACAGGCCCCACAGGAGCTCAAGGTTCCACAGGCCCGACAGGCCCACTAGGCCCCACGGGTCCTCAAGGTTCCACAGGAGCCCCAGGCCCTACAGGTCCCGCAGGTCCTCCAGGCCCAAGTGGTTTTACAAATGTAACTTGGCAAGATTTTACATCAGTAAGATCTAAAAATGTTACCTACACAAACACCACTGGGGGCTTAATGGAAGTTATTATTAGTATAACAAACACAAGTTCTCTTGCTACCATATCTTTTGGGGGCGTATCTGTTACTGCAGGTAATACGGGGACAAGTGGAGGTTTTGAAAATGTGTCTTTTATTGTACCAAATGGAGTCAGTTATTCTGTTACTGGTACACCCATTGTAAACAAATGGCTTGAATTAAGGCCGCTTCCTGAGGGGGAATCTTAGATTCTAGCATAACCCATAGATACAAAATAATTATATTATGAAATACTTTAAAAATAATAAAGATGAATTGTGGGCATTTGAAGATGAATGCTTTAACCAAAATGGAAATTGTATTAACTATATTGCTTCCCAAGTTATAAATTCAGAGTCTTTAGTAGAAATAACTTACGATGAATTTAATGTTATTATTGCTATTAATGAATCAGTGGAATAAAATTTTTTAACTCATCATATCTAATTTCTTGGAATTAGCAAAATAACTTCGTATATTAAGTATTGATTTTCTAAAATCATAACATATGAATAAATTCTTAGTTTTTCCCACTAATTCCAAAACTATCCAAACTAATTATTACTGGTTTGAAAATGCATTTTTAAATGAAGAGTACGATTATATAAATAATTTACAAGGACTGTACCCTTTTGAAAAAGCTAAAGTTGTAGATGATACCATTAATGAGGATCATAAAGCTAGAAAATCTCAAATTAAATGGTTATACCATGATGAAAAAAGTGATTGGCTTTACAGTAAAATAGAGAATATGGTTATAGAGGCAAATCAAGTATGGAATTTTGATTTGTATTCTATTAAAGACTCTATCCAATATACTGAATATTATGAAGGAGGGGGGCATTATGATTGGCATATGGATATAGGACCCTATCCTATAAACAATCGAAAAATAAGCATTACAATTCAGTTATCAGACCCTGATGATTATATTGGTGGGGATCTTGAAATTTGGACTGGAAATGGTCTTCAAACTTGCGCAAGACAAAAAGGATCAGCATTACTATTTCCTAGCTATATGTTACATAGAGTAACTCCCGTTACTTCAGGTACTAGAAAAAGTCTAGTTCTATGGGTAGGTGGAAGTCCATATAGGTAAGTAAGTTAAATTCTTAGAATTTTAAAAATGAAGTAGTTGTAAAGACTAAAACATAGAATGAATAATCAATTTGTTAAAAATTTACATATTTAATATTTATAATAATGAAACCAGAATCACTTAACGCTTTTAGAAAAATTATTAGAGAGGAAGTACAAAAAGCTATTCAAGAGGAAGTTCGTGATATCATCCTTGAAGCTGTTACAATAGCAAGCACTCCAAAAAGTACATCGGCACCTGTACAAGCAAATGAAAATTTTAGAGCATCAACAATTCTCAGTCCAAACGGCACAGGTACAGGTACAACTGTTAACTCACTACTTACAACTGGCACATCTACGGATACAGTTAAAACAGATATAAGAGCTAAGTTTCAAGCTATGAATCCAATTGAACAGATGTTAGAAGAGACTAAATTAAGTTTTACATCTGCTGATGCTAAAAATTTCTCGGGTAATATTCAAAATAGAGCCGGGGCAATGGCTCATGAATTAGGAATGATGAATGATGGACCCCATCCTGGATTAGATTTATCATCTCTTCCTTTTCTTACTAAAGCAAAGAGCATTTTAGATGTGAGTAAACAAAAAGATAGAGAACGACACGGTGGCAATTGAATCTAGAAAAATAAGTCCTATAGACCTCCAACCTAGAAGAGCGGTTGGCTTTAACCTACCTTTTAGTTCTAAGAGTGTATTTACGGTTAACTATGAGACTAAAGATTCGATTAAGTATAATTTAATTAACTTCTTACTCACTGGGATAGGAGAACGTCCTCTTAATCCACAATTTGGTACAGATATAAGAAGTAAATTATATGACCAGATGAGTTCAGATACAATATTTGATATTGAGTCAAGTATTAAAACAGGAATAGGGTTATATTTTCAAAGAGTAGATGTAGTTCAGTTAACTGTAACTCCAATACCTGATGAAAACAGGATACAAATATATTTTAAGTACCGAATACAAGATACTCCACTTCAAGATGAACTTGTAATAAACATTTAAGAGTTCTATGAACCACACTAAAGACATAAAATACTTAAACAAAGATTTCTTAGATTTCAAATCTGGGCTGGTTGAGTTTGCAAAAAACTATTTTCCAGACTCTTATAATGATTTTTCTGAGACCTCTCCCGGAATGATGTTGATAGAATTAGCATCGTATGTAGGTGATGTTATGTCTTTCTACCAAGATGTTCAATTACAAGAAACATTCCTTCCCTATTCTAAGAACGAATCTACTCTTTATGATTTATCGTACTTAACGGGGTATAGACCTAAAGTAACTTCTGTATCAGAAACTGAGGTTGAAATAAGACAAACAGTTGCTGCGGTTGCAAGTGGATCTACTTATATTCCCAATTGGAATCAAGCCGCTGCCATTTCAGAAAATGCGCAATTTGTTGCAAATACTGATAAGGAATTGTCATTTATAACAACTAGGGCTGTAAATTTTAGATTATCTAGCTCTTTCGACCCTACCCAAGTTCTATTATCACAAGTTGATGGTGGTGGAATACCAATTAGTTTTGTGATAATTAAAAAAGTACCAGTTTATTCTGGAGAAATTTTAACACAGACATTTACGGTGGGTACCGTGGAGAAGTTTTTAACGCTAGAGTTAGATAACGTTAACATTGTCAATATCTTAGATATTAACGATTCCAATGGAAATAAATGGTACGAGGTGCCTTATTTAGGTCTTGACGAAATATATGTAGACACAGTAAATACGGGGCAGGATAGATCACTATCTCCTAATATATTACAGACTATCACAAGCCCCTATAGATTTGTGTCAAGAGTAAAATCCCCTACAATATTAGAAATACAATTTGGATCTGGAGTTGCAGGCACTTCTGATAGTGGATTGATACCGGATTATAGATTTGTTGGGGAGGGTACTAATTCAAAGATAAGTAGAATAGATACCTTATACAATCCTTTGAATTTTTTAGGAAACAAGGCATATGGGTTAGCTCCAAATAATACAACTATTACTGTTAAGTATGTAGTTGGTGGGGGCGTATTATCAAATGTTGATGCAAACACAATAACAAAAATTAAATCCGCAACAATAACAACTACTGGAAATGATTCAAGTAAATTGACAACCATAACAGTAATTAATCCTAAACCTGCCATTGGAGGTAGGGATAAAGATTCAGTAGTTGAGTTAAAGCAAAACATTAGGCAAAGCTTTAGTGAGCAGTTAAGAGCTGTGACAAAACAAGATTATGTTGTTAGAGCACTATCAATGCCTGCTAAATATGGAAATATAGCTAAGGCTTTTGTAACGCAGGAAAATATTCATAGAGGAGTCCAAAGAGAAAATTCTCTAGCTTTGGATATGTATATACTATGTTATAATAATAATAAGCATCTAGTAACGGCATCTACTACTGTTAGAAATAATATTAAAATATATATGTCTAAGTACATGATGGCTACGGATTCCCTAAATATACTAGATGCATTTGTTGTTAACATAGGGGTACTTTACGATATAGTAACAAGACCTGGGTATAGCTCTAGAGATGTATTGGATAGATGTAATAGACAGCTACTAAGCTACTTTGATACTAGTAATTGGAATATAGGTCAATCTGTAAGCACTTCTAGCATTTACACTTTATTGGATAAAGTAGAAGGAGTTCAAACAGTACAGAACATAAAATTTGAAAATAAAGTAGGAGGCACATATTCTCAGTATGAGTATGATATGCTAGGTGCAACAAAAGATGGGGTTTTATATCCATCTTATGACCCAATGATTTTCGAAGTTAAGTTTCCTCAAATAGACATAAAAGGACGGGTAATAACAATATAATGGGAGTATACAGAACAGTACTTAAAAAAGATGCGTTTATAACTACGCAATTCCCAGATGCCAATACTGGTGTTGATGAAATTCTATCCTTAGGTTCAAATACCATTTCTGATGGGACTAGAGTTGTACAAAGAATATTGGTAGAACCTGACATAACTAGTGTTAAAAGTTTTTTAAGTACAAATAACATAACAGGATACAAGGCAGTATTAAAAATACAAGCGGCAGTTGCTTCTGCCATACCTGATGAATTAGTTGTTTATGCTTTTCCTATTAAGACTTTTAATAATGTAAAATGGGTTAATGGAGTAGGTAAACTAAACGATGTTCCTAAAGACGTTTCTGGGGTTAGTTGGAAATCTGTTACAGGTGATATTAGTAATTTATGGGCTAATGTATCTGGTAGTGGGCAATATGAATTTCCTGTAGCCGCAACTGGATCGATATACTCAGTTGCAGGAGGAGGATCTTGGATAACTGGGAGTGCATTCTATACCTCACAATCTTTTAATATTGGTGATTCCTTAGATTTAAATTTAGACATTACTAATTTTGTATCAAGTAGCATATTTAATAATGGATTAATTATAAAGTTAGATTCAGAATTAGAGAATAGTACTAGAAATTATCAGTTAGATTTCTTTTCAAAAGAAAGCAACACAGTATTTAATCCTCAGTTACATCTACTTTGGAATAGTCAGGAATATATCACAGGATCTTTGCTTGCTCTAACCACAAATAATATAGTAGTTAATTCAACTAATTTAGAGCCCACCTACAGACCTTTGAGTAATGTTAGGATAAATCTACATGTTAGACCTAAGTATCCTGCTAGAACATTTACAACAGGATCAGTATACTTGGATAAGTACTATCTTCCTATAACTGCATTATGGAGTTTACAGGATTATTATACTGGGGAAATTATCATACCTTTTGAAGACCCATATACTAGAGTTAATTGTAACTCAACTAACCCATACATAGATTTAGATATGACATTGTTGGGATTGGAAAGATATTATAAGCTGGTAATAAAGACTGTGATTGGTAGTTCAGTGGTGGTTAGAGAGTTAGAATCTTTTAAAATATCACTTCATGGAGCAAATAGTTAATCTTCAAAAAACTATCCCTAATAAGGACAAAATAGACAATCTAATTGATAGAGAGTTTAAATTCTTTATTAATGGCACAACTGTCGAACAAGTAGTAACTATCGAACCATTTTTCCAGATGTATGAAGATTTATATTTTCAAATACCTGCCGAAGGGGAAACTAATTCTCATGAATATTTGATTAGAAGAAGCTCTGAAATTTTTCAATTAGGTCAAGATATAACAAATCTACAACCTCTATTAGATGAAATAGGAGATTTAAGAATACAGTTGTTAGAGGCAAATAATAGAATATTTGATTTAGAAAATCAGTTAAATGGAAATTAAGTATACTACGGTTAGATTAGATGACACCGATGGCAGTGACTATAATAGTCAAGACCTTGTTCTTGCTGGGGAGTACTCTATTTTCACTAAGTTTAATCCTCTTACAGATTTCATAGAAGCAAACTACACTATAAATGGTGAAGTTTTAAGTAGAAACCCAGACTATAGAAATTATAGGACTGGTCAGGATAGTGAATATACCGTGGATGGGGGGGTATCAAGAATAAGCCTTAATCCAGAGCAAGATGTAATAACAATAGGGTACATGGTTCCAGAAACCATTGTATCTTATAATTTTTATAGGAATCTATTTAGAACTGCTGAAAATCAATTTGAAAGATTTTATTTACTCC
>Ga0181358_1001137_pt1 | contig 12240 bp, 8 predicted proteins | sample Fa13VDMM110SD_FD_130096 | JGI IMG/M metagenome (GOLD analysis project Ga0181358, IMG submission 130096) | Freshwater viral communities from Lake Michigan, USA - Fa13.VD.MM110.S.D | ecosystem: Environmental > Aquatic > Freshwater > Lake | place: USA: Michigan | collected 2013-09-24
TAAAAATTATATTTGGAATAATTTTCCTGAATATATAAAAGAAGATTCTCAAAACTCTAATTTAGAATTATTCTCTTCAATGTTAGGTCAACATTATGATTATATTTGGACCTACATAAAAGATATTACTGATTTACAAGTTGCAGATAATAGAGTTGATTATGGTATTTCAAAAGATTTAGTAGCTGATACTTTAAGAAATTTTGGTATTAAACTTTATACTAACTCTAGAAATCAAGAAGATTTATATTTATCTTTATTAGGAATTGATTCTAATAATAGTACTTTACCTTCTACTGGTTCTTACATGATAAATACTTATGTAACTGCTTCAAATAATACTATCCCTGATAATGATATAGTAAAAGAAACTTATAAACGTATTTATCATAATTTACCTTATTTACTAAAAACTAAAGGTACAAGAAGAGGATTACGCTCTTTAATTAATTGTTTTGGTATTCCTGATACTATTTTAAAAATTAAAGAATATGGTGGTAATAGAAAAGATTTAGATATTATTGAACAAATTACTCCTAAATTTAATTATAAATTAGATCTTAATAGTAATTCATATGTTGGATTACCTTTTAGACCTTCATACAAACAATATCTAGATACAGGTTTAACTATATTTCCCGATACTATAGAATATAGATTTAAACTAAATAGTACTTACCCAACCCAATCTATTTTAGAAAGCGATTATAAACATATAAAAATAATACAAAAATCAGGTTCTTTTGGTGATGTTAGTTTTGGATTAAGTGATGGTAATAGTTTTATTTATTCCTCTCCAATAAGTATTCCAATTTATAATAATGATTGGTGGGTATTAAATTTAACTAGAGAAACAGGTAGTTTAAATGCTAATAGTTTATCTACTTATACTACAACTAATACTTATACCTTAACTATAGGTAATAAAAATGACTATGGGATTCAATACTTAAAATCTAGTTCTATTACTATAGATGGAGCTACTCAATTTGATTATAATTTATATAGCTGGAATACTGTTGAAAATATAAACATAGGTAATAGTGATATTTATTATCCTACTTCTGCTTCTGTACAAGAAGTTAGGGCATGGATAGGTTCTATCCCAGTAAATAATTTTAAAGATCATATTTTAAACCCAATAGCTTATCCTGAAAATAGTGTTACAGGTTCTTATGATAAATTAATATTTAGATATCCTTTTGGAAGTGAATTGGATAATATAATTAAAGATACTTATACATCAGTACATCCTTCACAAACATCTTCTTTTGGAGATGGTAGTAATAATACTAGAATTAGATCTACTATAAATTTAATAAATTCTTCTAATGCTAAATATTCTACAAATAATGAAACTTTCTTAGTTAATACTCCTAACTTAGGTAGTATTACTGAAATAGATGAAAAAGTAAGAGTTACAATCCCTAATTTAGTACCGGGAGATGTATTAACACCTTATATTTCAATCCAAAAACCAGAAACTTATCCTTATACTAATGATTTAAATATAGTTGAGGTATCTATTTCTCCACAAGATTCAATTAATGAAGATATAATAGCACAATTAGGTTCATTTAATATTGATGAATACATTGGTGATCCAAGATTAGATTCTTTAGATTCATACCCTACATTAACTGAATTAAGAAATTTTTATTTTAAAAAATACTCTGATTCCCAAAATATTTTTGATTTAATTAAACTTTTATCTTATTTTGATAACTCATTATTCAAAATGATAAAGGATTTTGTTCCTGCTAAAACTAATTTATCAACAGGATTAGTTATTAATACTAATATCTTAGAAAGAAATAAAATAGCAAGACATGAACCTGTAATGACTTTTGTAGATTACAGTGGCTCAATAGAAACTGCTTTTATAACTGGATCAAATGGATTAGATGAAATTTATAATACAGATTATACTTCATCAACAACATATATTTCAGGTAGTATAATTAAATATAATACTCAAAAGAAAGAGTTATTTACAGGTGAATTAGGAGGAACAGTTATAACAGTTCATTCACAATCTTCTGATAATATTGTATATGAATTAAATAATATTAGTGTAAATGTTTCTTCTAGTATACATGATAACTACTATAGATTACCCATAAATCCAACATTAAACAACGTTTTAACAGCAAGAACTTCACCTCAATATCTTGATGTTGATTATGCCTATAATCCAATTTTACCCGTTAATCTTAATTATTTAACAGCTAGTTTAAGAGCTAATTTAAATATAGGAGGATTTGAATTTTTAAATGCCCCTGTTCAAGATAGTAATTATACTTCAAAAGGACATATTAATTCAAGATATAATGGAAGTAGATTATTTGGAAATTTATATAATACTTATTCATTAGGAGATATTTCTTATGGTAATTCTCCTGTAATAAATTTAAATCCTATTAAATTTGCTTACTTTAAAGAAATTACATCTCAATCATTAACATTCCCTGGAAGAGTAAATGTAAATACCAAATATATAATTGATAGTGCTTCTAATGTAATTGAATTAACCGAAGCAAATGCCAATGTATTTGATTTACAATCTATTTTTAATAGAACTAATGTAAATGTAGCTTTAGATAATATTAACCAACCTTCAAAACAAAAAAGATTAAATGGTTTAAAACCTATTTATGCTGGTGGATTTAGATATGAACCCATTTTACAAAACACTTCTAATAATATTTCTGATTGGGCCAGTTTAGCATTTACTTTCTTAGATGATATAGCTATTGATAATCCTGCTACAGGTACCCAAGTAACTGCTAGTATAAATGGATTTACTATTGGAACAGCTTATTTAGCTAATAATATTACTTCTACTCCTATAAACACAAACTCAGATTCTTTATCTGTAAATATAAATTCGGGAATTATAATTCCTGTAACTAGAACTACAGCTTATGATGGAGAAATTAGACAAAGAGTAACAGGAAATATAACATTAACTATAAAAGTATCACCTGCAGAATTATTAAGTACTTTATATACTAATTATGCTCCACCTTCTTCACAAGCAGGTTTAGTGATATGGAATAATATTCCTTTAGATCATTACGAATATAATGATGGTAAAATACCACCTATTAATGGTATAGATTGGAATGATTCTATTGGATCTGTTAATTTACCTGTAGGAGTAACAGGTGATTTTTGGGCACATCCTGGAAGAAATGGAGGCAATTTCAGCATTATAGGAAATGGTACTAGACAAAATACAGCATTTACTGGTGTAACATCTTTTGATTTAAGATCTACAGGAACCACAGCAAGCTTTTCAGCAAATGCTCCACAAAATACTTTTCAATCCACAGGTAATTTAGTTTCTTATAATCCCCCTCTTGGAAATTATAGTATAGAAGAAGATGATGGTTTAACTGTACAAGTTACATATCCATTTGAAGGTTTAATAATATTACCTGCAAGAGTAACAAATGATAACATTCCTTTAAAAAATTTATTAGGAAGTATAGGTAATATTTCTCAAATATTAACTTTTACTAGAACAACTTCAAGTTCTAGAATTAAATTTAAAACATCTCCCTTAGCCACTATAGTAAGAACATTGCAAGGAGGTAATTATTATTTTACTCAAGCTCCTAATAAAATATATGTTACGGGTTCTTTTGATAATGGATTCAACTCAGGTTCTGCTCTTTCTAACAATTGGTATTTTGAGAGAGGGAATAAAGTCATAAGTGGTAGTTTATTTACTTTATTAACAGCTTCATATGATTTATCTAAATTATATTATGACCATTATATACCTGGAGGAAACTATTATGGAAATCTTATTAAACAAACTTTACCTGATGATATTCTAGAATTAGGTTATCAACCTATAACAGAATTTTTCAATCCCAAAAAAGGTGATTTACTTAGATTTTTTAATCATGATAGTAATACTTTTCCATTTGCATCATCATTTGAAAGAGAAATTACAAATATATACTTACCTAATCAAACTATTGGAACTGGTTCTAATGGTACAGGTTCTTATGATGGTAGATTAGTATTTGAAGTCTCTGAATATAGCTCTCCTAACAATGATTTACCTCCAGATATATTAAACCAATCTTGTGTAAATAACCCTTCAGGATCTATTATTGGTCATATTATAAATTTTATAATGTTATCTAAAATTGAAGATGAAACTAATATAGTTTTACTTGCAAGTAAAAACACAGGTCAAACATCCCCAGGAATATTATTACCTGAGTATTTAACTAAAGAAACTAAAGAAGATGCTGGTAATATTGTTAAAAGATTGAAAGCTCAAAACTTATTAGATGTATCTACAACTAATATTACTGATGTTCAAGGAGGAGGATTTTAATTAAATTTAATTGAAAAAAAATAAAAAATATACATATTTATAATTAGTAATCGAATAAAACAATATGGGATTCTTAAATAACACATCCGTAACCGTAGATGCTATCTTAACTAAAAAAGGTAGAGAATTATTAGCTAAAAATGACGGTTCATTTAGAATTACTCAATTTTCATTATCAGATGATGAGATTGATTATACTCTTTACAACCCAACTCATCCTTCAGGATCAGCTTACTATGGTGAAGCTATTGAAGCTATGCCAATATTGGAAGCATTTCCTGATGAGACTCAAATTATGAAGTATAAACTTTTAACTTTACCACGTGGTACTGCTAAATTACCTGTATTAAATGTAGGTTATACTTCTATTACATTGCGTCAAGGAGCTACTTTAGCTATTACTCCTCAAACATTAAATTATTTAGGAACTTCAACTACATTTGAATCTTCAGGTTATACAGCCACTATTGGTGATTCAAGATTATTAGCTACATTTAATGGTGTAGGTATTAATACTGCTGAAGTTGCTGCTTTAAATTCAACAACAACAATTGGAACTAATGTATCTAGAACAGTAATTGGAGCTACTATAAACTTAACAGCAACTACTGTTAATACATTATTTGGTGCTCAATCTTCATTATCTACTATCTTAACCATAATTGGTAGAGATTCTGGAGCTAGAGTAACAATTCCTGTAACAATAACTAGAGTAACTAGCTAATAAAAATATAATATGAGCTTTATACCTTTAAATACTGAAGATTTTGTAGTGAGTTCGGACTCAATAGTTTCAACACTATGGAGCAATGGCCAAACTCGTTTAACTTCATATTTTACCTCTTCAACTGCAATTACAAATAATGCTTACTTACCAGTATATAGTCAAAATCCAAATACTATTATTTCAGCATTACCACAATTTTCAATTGCTTATGGTCAAGTAAATGGATCAGGATCTGCTCCTTTAAATGCTGCAATTCCAGGATTATCTCCATCAAGAATTACTTATGGTCAATTTAGAACCTTAGTAAATGGAGATGAAAATACTAATATGAATTTTGGAACTGGTAATTCCAATTCACCTGATTTTTATGTTATTAATATTAATAGAGCTAATTATAAAGAAAAATTATTTATAGGTACATTTAATTTAGCACTATCTGGTTCAGGATTAATTAATTTAACTGATAATAGTAATAGTGTTACTACTATAACATATTGTGATGCTGGTAGAGTATTTGATATTGTAAGTGGATCTAATGGTTCAGCTACTACATTAATTCCACCAAGTAGTAGTGTAAGTGCAGGATACACTAATTCAGGTTCATATGGTAAATTTCTACCAGATGTAGGATTAATTTTATTAAATGCTAGAGCTTTATCTTTATCTTCTAGTTTTGGAGGAATACAATTATCTATTCCAAGTGCTAATAACTCAGCTAACTTAAGTACAGTAAATGCTGCATTATTCAATGCTATGAACTTAGCAAGTTCTACAGGATTTTCTTTAAATAGTGAAGAAACAATTACATCAGATTATATATTTGTTAGAATTAAAAATAGTGATTTTAATTATACTACAAATCCTTCTATGATAAGTGGTAGTGGTGATTTTTATTACCCTTCAATGGTTAATAACCCACAAACTTTTCCTACAACAGTAGGTATGTATAATACCAATAATGAATTATTAGCTGTAGCTAAATTATCAACACCACTAGTAAAAGATTTTACAAAAGAAGCTCTTATTAGAGTAAAACTAGACTTTTAATGAATGAGTTTTTCATACAAAACATTAAGTTCAAATGATATATCATTAACTTCCTACATTGCTAATAAGCAATGGGGAATTACTAATGATACTTTATATCAAAATGGAATTACAATTTATATAGGTGAAAATTTACCTATTAATAGAACTAATCCTTTTGATCCTATAAATGATTCTGAAACCGCTAATGAAGAATATAGAAGATTAATTTATGCTTCTATAAAAAATCTTTACTATCAAAACTATACCTCGGGATCACTTACAGGACAATTTTTTCATTCATCATCATTTTTTAACTATGAGCAATCTACTTTGACTTCAGGGTCAATGTTAGCTGCAAATAGAAATATTCCTACTATAACAGGTAGTTCTGCTTTAGGAAATAATCCTACTCTATTTGAAACTGCTTTATACGATATATCTTCAAGTTTATATGATGAAACCACATTTGATCCCGATCAAGGAAGTAAAATAGTAGTAATATCAGTAGATCAAAATATATTTGGTTCAGGATTAATACCAAAATCAATATCAATATCAGGTTCAACTTACAATATTCAGGATGATGGTGAAGGTAATTTATTAGATACTTTAGCTACTTCTTCTTTATATGTGGGTAATGTATTTTATTCTCAAGGATTAATAGTACTTACAGATCAAGATTACTTATGCATTTTTGGAGCCCCTCCAACATCAGTAAATGATTATTTTTCGTATCAAAATACTGAATATGCTTCTCAAACTTTAGATATTTTAGCAAATGATTTTGCAGATTGTGGAAATTTAGATCCATCTTCAGTTCAATTAATGTCTGTACCTGGGTATAGTTTTCCTAATTACACCTCAACTAATGGTATTATAACAATTACTCCTGATCAAACTAGTGTAATTCCTGGAAATTATAAATTAAATTATGTTGTTGATACTTATGGTGGTATTATTAGTAATACAAGCTCTATAAATTTAGAAATAACAGATTTACCTTTACAAATTACCAACTTAATTAGTTCCTCAGTTTGTTTTGGTTCAACAGCTAGTGCTCCAGTAACTTTTTCAATTAATTATGGGATACCTCCTTATAGTTATTCCTTAGATCAAGGAACTACATATACCGGAATACCAGGATTTTTTAATAAAACTGCTAGTGGTAGTATGACTGCTTCTTTAAATAATATAATTTATGTTAAGGATTATACTAATACAGTATATTCTGCTTCATTTAATTCATGGTACCCTCCTATATCATATACAACTAGTATAATTAAATTACCATGTTCTAGTACAACTACTGATGGTAGAATAACAATATCAAATGATAGTACTAACACAGCTACTTCAGCTTCTATAGATGGTGGTTCTTATTTTTCTTTACCTAAAACTTTTATAGGATTATCAACAGGTTCACATACTATAGATGTTAAAAATTCATTTAATTGTATTACAAGTTCAATAGTAAATTTAGGAATTTATACTCCTTTAACCTCTAGTGTAACTCAATCTAATATATCTTGTTATGGTGGGTCAAATGGATTTATATCTGTAGCTCTTACAAATATAACTGATACATTAACAGTTAACCTATTAGATGCTACTGGCAGCTATATTTATAATAATGTTAGTTTAAGCTCATTTCCAAATAATACAGTAACTGCTTCAGGTTTAGTTACAGGAAGTTACAACTTAAATATAACATCTTCAAATCTTTTACAATGCCAATCTTATAGTAATATTTTTACTCTAACATCACCCACACCTTTAACTTTTAATGCTACAGCATCTTACATAGACTCATGTTCTAATGCTATTTCATTTAGTGCTATAGGAGGAATTTCTCCTTACTATTATTATGCATTTGAAACCGGATCAAATATATTGTATTCATCAGATACAAGCTCTGTAAACTTAAATAGATTAAATTCAGGTTCATATAATATATTTGTGGTAGATTCTAATGGATGTACTAGTGCAACTTCAAGTATGCAAATATTTGGAAGAGAATATATATACACAGGTTCATTTTGTGTAACAGCTTCAGGAATTAATACAGGATATGTTTCAAGCTCAGGAGTAATCCAAGTATTTAATTCAGGTCCTTATTCGGGTTCATTAGTAACTTCTAGTTATTCTAGTGGTTCTACTTTATTTGGTCCTAAAATAAATTTTACATCATCTTTTACTTCTGGAACTGTAGATTATTTATCAATTTGCAATGGTGATTTCTTTAGATACTATCAAAACACAGCTTCATGTGCTATAAGTGGATGCTTTGCCCCTATTTTATTAACAGCAACTCCTGTTAGCTGCTCAGGTAATTTTCAATCAAAATATTCTATTACATATAATTCAGCTTCAGCTAATGCTACTTATACTGTTATAGAGTATGGTCCTTATGCAGATTTTATCGATTATGCCTCTCGTATTATAACTAATGCTACCCCATTAACATTACCTCTTAGTTATTTTGATGATTCAGGAACCTCAGTTGAACCAGATGATATTATATCTTTTAGAGCATATAATAGTTGTAGTAATGGAGCAACCTCTTCTTATAGTAATGTAATAACAGCTAGTTGTGCATCTTTTGTTCCACCCCCAACTTCTTGGGAAGATATGTCTATAAATGTAGTTAATAATAGTGGTAATCGAATACAGGTGCGAACTTTTGGTTTTGAGGATAGTGATTTTTTAATTAATAATAATTCTTCCCGTTCATTTCCTTTTGCCGGAACAACAATTGATGGTGATGTATTAACTCCTTCTATTACAATAGGAATGTTTGCTTATAATCCATCTTTTTCAAACCCCAATACTATTTTAGATAGTGAAGGATATCCAGTATATAGAGTTAGAGTAACTAGTGCAAATCCAATAAATGGAGGTATTTACACAACTTGTCAATCACGATTTAACCCATCCCTTTATCCGGACCAAACTTTTATTAGTAATTATAATACTAATAACCAAATCTTTTTATATTCAGCTGATACATCATTTAATATTATGGATTTACAAGTAGTTATTGACAGAGAAAATTATATACCATCATCAACAATTACATTAACAATCACCCAGTAATAAATTAAAAAATGGCAGCAATATTACAAGATCTAAATGCTATATTAAGCTTTAAAAATGAGCACATCATTTATGAAAATGAATTTCGTTGTAAAGTAGGAGAAAATGATTTTAATATGTCTATGAACCCTACAATATCAACTGATAATTCAGGTTCATTAAGAGATTTTGCTACAAGTTCATTTTTTGCTCCATATGTTACAACAGTAGGATTATATAATAGTAGAAATGAATTATTAGCGGTAGCTAAATTAGCTCAACCAATTCCACTTTCTTCAACAACAGATACAGTTTTTGTAGTTAAGTACGATATTTAGAATAAAATATAATTATGATTACAACTCCAACTTGGATTTACAAAGGTAAAATAATAACAGAACTATCAGATATGCCCGAAAATACTTTCGGGTTTATTTATGAAGTAACTCATACCCCATCAGGTAGAAAATATTTAGGTAAAAAACAATTAATATCTGTTCAAAAGAAAGCTTTAGGTAAAAAAGAATTAGCTTTAATTGTAGATAAAAGAGCCTCTAAGAAAAAAACAGTTACTAAAGAAACTGATTGGAAAACTTATTATGGTTCTAATCCAACAATTAAACAAATGTTAGTTGAGGGTAAAAAAGATGAATTTACTAGAGAAATTCTTATGTTTGTACCTTCAAAAAAGTTATTAACTTATTATGAAGATAAATATCTTTATGTCAATGGAGTAATAGAAGAAGGATCAATTTATTTTAATGATAATATCTCTGGACGTTTCTTTAAAAAAGACTTTGATACCACAAAATAATTTATTACATTATAATAAAAATCACTATTTATGAAACGTTATAGTTTATTTTCGAAAAACTCAAATGAGCCTATTAATTCAATTAAATCTATTTCTTTAGAAGGAGCGATATTATTTTTTGCTTCTCAAAAACAATTAGATTTAGAAAAATTTAATGCTCTTTTTGAAGTAAAAGAATCTTAATAAAAGCAAAGGTTATGGTAAACGGAATATTATTAGGTCTAGTACAATCTGTATTAGGAAAAGGAAATGCTACCTCAAAAGGTAACTATGCTTTTCACTGTCCTCTATGTAATCATAGAAAACCCAAATTAGAAATTAATCTAGTACCAACAACCAAGAATGAAAATCCTTGGCATTGTTGGGCTTGTGATATTAAAGGTAAAACTATTGCTTCTTTATTTAAATCCGTAAAAGCAGATAGAGAAAAATATTCTGAACTGAATTCAATTCTAGGTACTACAACTAAAATAGACCAATCAGATTTTAATCTTAGCGTTGAATTACCCAAGGAATATAAACCATTATACAACCTATCAAAGACAGATATTACTGCGAGACACGCGTTGTTTTATGTTAAAAAACGCGGTATAACACCCACAGATATACTTAAATATCAAATAGGGTATTGTGATGTAGGAAGGTATGCTAATAAAATTATTATACCTAACTATGATGTTAATGGTAAGTTAAATTATTTTATAGCTCGTTCATTTGAAAAAGATCCTGCTAGAAAATATGATGCTATATCTGTTGATAAAAATGCTATAATTGGATTTGAAAACTTAATAAATTGGAATTTACCTGTTATACTTTGTGAAGGAGCATTTGATGCTATTGCTATTAAAAGAAATGCTATACCTTTATATGGTAAAACAATGTCAAAACAATTAACTAAAAAACTATTGTCTAATGATATTAAAGATATTTATTTAGCTTTAGATAGTGATGCTTTAAAAAGTACACTTAAGATTGCCGGAGATCTACTCCACTCAGGAAAGAAATTACATGTTGTAAAATTAGAAGGTAAAGACCCATCAGATATGGGTTTCGAGCATTTTACACATTTAATACAAAATTCTCAAGAATTTACATTTTCTGATCTTTTTTCACTTAAATTAGAAGTAAACTAATGAAAAAATCTTACGACAGAATTCTCCAAATTTCAGATGACCATAAACAGATTACATTACCTGACTCAAGGTTTTATAGACGTAATGGGAATTATTATCCTTCGGTAACACATGTTTTATCTTGTTATCCTAAAGGTCCTCATTTTGAAGATTGGTTAAAAAAAGTAGGTTACGCCTCAGAATATATTGTTAAAAAAGCAGCAGAAGAGGGTACTCAAGTACATAATTTATGTGAAGATTATTTAAATGGAAAAGAATGTTCATTCTTAAATCAATACAATAATCCAGCTTATCCTCCTAATGTTTGGCAAATGTTTTTAAATTTTGTAAATTTTTGGGAAACTGTTAAACCTACATTAATTGAAACTGAAGTTCATTTATTTTCTGATAAATTAAAAGTAGCAGGTACCTGTGATTTAATTGTTGAAATTAATGATGAATTATGGGTTTTAGATTTAAAAACATCTAATCACTTACAAACAACATATGACTTACAAACAGCTGTTTATGGTCAGTGTTATGAAGAATGTTTTGATAAGAAAATAAATCGTTACGGTATATTATGGTTAAAATCTCGTTCTAGAGGTGAAGATAAAGCTGGTAAAAAATTAAAAGGTAAAAATTGGGAAGTAGTTGAATCTGAAAGAACTCAACAACAAAACCTAGATATTTTTATGAATGTTAAAGCCTTATTTGATTTAGAGAATCCATCCCCTAAACCCCATATTTTAACATTAAGAACTACAGTTAAAAGGGAAGTGTAAATATTTATATTAATAATAATAAAAAAATGATCAAACTATCCACTCTATTAAAAGAAATACAAGGTGCACCTAAAGCTATATTTTTAGCAGGTTCAGCTGGGGGAGGAAAATCTTCTACTTACAAAGTAAATCCTGAACGTCCAACTCAACTTGATAATTTACTCCCTTCATCATACCAAGTTATCAATTCAGATGATACCTATGAAAAACTTTTACAAGCTAGTGGTATAGGTGGAGATCAAAAGAATTTTACTCCTGATCAGTTATCTCAAGCTTCTAAATTCCAATCCCAAGCTAGAAAAAATACTGATGATTTATTAGTAAAATCACTTGAAAATAGAAAA
>Ga0181358_1001141_pt1 | contig 12212 bp, 9 predicted proteins | sample Fa13VDMM110SD_FD_130096 | JGI IMG/M metagenome (GOLD analysis project Ga0181358, IMG submission 130096) | Freshwater viral communities from Lake Michigan, USA - Fa13.VD.MM110.S.D | ecosystem: Environmental > Aquatic > Freshwater > Lake | place: USA: Michigan | collected 2013-09-24
ACTTGACTAACAGCTGGTGTTTCTTCAACAACCATCTCACCACTCGAAACCTTATCGAACAGGTCAACAAAAGCCAGACGAGTAGCATCATCGAATCGGTTGGTACACAATTCAATTGCTTTCTTCTGATTCTTGAAGATCGAGAAGGCACGAACAATATGAACAAGACGACGAGTAGTGATTGTCTCATCCACACCACCAGAGTCAAACGTACGACGAATTGCGTCAGCCCACTTGACCATAGTATCAGCGAATTTCTCATCAACACAACCATATGACTTCATAAGGTTCATGACGATTTTCATTTCTACCTTTGCATCAGGGTATTCCTGATTAAAGGTTACAGCGAATCGTTCCAAGAATGCTTCGTTGAGCACGTTGGTACCGATGTAACGACCATCATCGCTACCCTTGCCCTTTGTGTTCGCAGTTGCAAACATATTGAAGCCAAGAGTAGGATAGATCATTTCGTTCTTGAGTTTGTAGTAGAAAGGTTTACCCTCAAGAATCGGTTGCAAGCAAAGCAACGCATTGGCAGAGCCAGCATCAATCTCGTCAAGCAACAAGGGGATACCGAGACGCATGGCGATAATCACTGGTCCTTCGACAATTTCTACGTTGCCATCGATAAGGGTTTTTGTACCCACCAATTGATCTTCGTCAGTCTGACTATTCAGATTAATACGGATCAACGGACGACGATGCTTTGCGCAGATCTGTTCAATGGAAGTTGACTTGCCATTCCCAGTCGGACCACTAATGTAAGTGGGGTAAAATTGCTTGGTAACAATAATCTGTTCCAAGTCTTTGTAATTACCGAAGGGTACGTAGTTGCCATCCAATCTCGGCACTAACGAATCAACATTGGTATAATCCACGTCAACACTTTCTTGTTGAGGTTGCAGTGCAGTATTGCCAACCACTGGCATGGTAATTGAACCTCCAGGAATTGCATACAAACCACGACCAACTTTAGTTTTCATCAACCACAAAGGGTACTTGTCTGTTTTCAGTTTCTTCATTACCGTAACAATTTGTTGACGAGAAACTGTGCTCGATGCTTTGGCATCGGGAAACATTTCAAACAACTTACCTTCAAAGGTATCCACAAAGGCTAGATCTTTCGACATCTTTCGCTCCATTCATAATAAAAGTATACACTAACACACATCAATAATCAACCATTCCAATAACTATTATACCCCAACTTCCAATTAAAGTCAAGTGTTTTTTCCAAGTATTTTTCCCTGTAAAATCAACAACTTACGCAATCAAAGACACGAATCGGCTCAAGAGCAGTCGGCTGGTCTTCTTTACATCCAAGAATTTGGTGAATTGGCGAGCAATTTGCTTGGAATTCATCTTGGTGTCAACCTTTAACTCACCCTCATCGGTAATCAGTTTGGTAGCTGGCAACAGATACAACTCATCACGACCAGTACCAAAAACAAGCGCAAAGTCTTTTTCACGGAATTGCTTCTTGAAACCTTCCACCAAGTTAAGCTGTTCTAAGCCATTCTTAACAGTAGGAATGTTATAACGAACAAAGGTTTCCATATCACGTCGGCTGTTGCGAATCACATGAAAGCCAATTGTCGATATATTGTAACGATGTTTCAAAATCGTCAGAAACACTTTAGTCTGTTGAGTGCCATCACGATTGATTGCATACTCACGACGAGTCACTGGATCACGCAGGTATGTTACAACCTTTGTGTACTGACCATTTTGATATATCGAGTCACTGATACCATTGTTGCTATGAATACCATGACCTTCGCCATCGGTTAAAGTAATGAACGATGCTTTCTCAACATTGTTGTTCTTGATAAACTTACCGAGGTAATCAGCCATGTACAACAATGCTTCGTTTAGCGGAGTACTATTCAATGAATACTTGTTTGCAGTGTTCCATGGTTTCTTGAACATTAGGTCAACCATTGTATTGAATTCAGTATTAGTCATTCGGTTGCTAAACAACTCAAGCAGATTGAATGAGCCACAAACGAATCCTGTATAAGTATCACCATCAATATGAGATGGATATTCTTCATCGGCATAACCATTCGTGAATGCAAACACCTGATAAGGGATCTGTGCACGTTGGCAGAACATGGCAAGGTTAATAACCTGCTTCATGGTATCATCCATGACACCCGACATTGAACCAGACCAGTCGAGCAAGAACACCATGCCATGATTCTTTGCATCAGGCACAACAGTAATACGCTTGAACAGATCATCAGTCAACTTGTAAGAATGTAACTTACGAACATTGAGTTCGCCAGTCTTTGCAGTGGTGCTACGCTTGTAAGCTGTAGCTGACTTCTTCATCTCAAATTCTTTGACAAGATAATTCACAACACGTGATGAATCAACTTTAAACTTGTCGAGATCTTTGGTGTTCCTAGACTTGTATTCTTTCAACCATTCTTCGCCATAGCGCAGGGTCATACGTTCTTCACCCTCTTTGAATGCCACTGGCAACTCAGAGAGAACTTTCTTGTAGCCAACGATAACATCTTTGTTGCGTGTACGCAATTCTGGTGTTAGGATCTTTACCATTGTTTTGGTATCAGCCATGGCTGACAGACGTTGACGGAAAGCATTCTCAGTTTGAGATTCCAATTCTTCATCAGTTACATCAGTGTTTGGTTTTGCGTCTGCCATTGATCCTGAACCTCTCTTCGTAGGTTCATCTTCGTCATCTTGGTCTTTTGGCTCACCATCTTCATCAGTCTCGTCAGCATCTTCATCTTCCAAGTCATCAAACATATCTGTATCATATTCAATTTCTTCAAGATCCTCAGCATCTTCTTCGCTAAGTTGAATGTCACTGTACTGCTCAGCCATTGATTGCTTCTTGGCTTTGCGTTCTTCTTTGGTGAATTCTAAAAGTTCTTTGGCAAGTGAATATACGTCATCGATAGAATCACATTTGTCAGCACGACGAATGAATTCCATTTCTGTTGTAGTGAATTTGACACCACAGTTGAAACCAACTTTGTAATAAAGGTTCATGCGATCAATCAGCAACAGCTGTGAAAGATCCTTGCCCTGAATCTCAAAGAAGTCACGATCGTTTAGTTCTTTATAACCCTTAAGAAAGGATGCACGTAATCCAGGATATTTGTTTTTGATTTTCTTTTCGATGCGTACGTCTTCGATGACATTCATGTAGCCATGAAGCGCACGAGTTTCTCCCTCTTTGATGTAGTCATCGGTGGTGAACAACGCATGGCCAACCTCATGACCAATAAGCATTTCTTCAACATCGGGAGTCATTTCCTTCCATTGCGGAAGGGTAAGAGTGCGTGAACGGATATCCATGGACGCTGTTGACACAGGCGCACGAACAATGTTCAGGTTTTCGTTTGCCAGCAACTTAGCCAGCAGGTCACGTGAATTCATAAAGTAATCTCCATTCAATAATACAATTATGCCCTAAAAATGAATTAAAAGCAAGCGATTTATTGGAAGCCCTGTAAGTTGTTGATTTTACAGGGAAAAATAACCTTACAAAGCGTAGGGTTATGCTGTAGAGATGAGTGAAAAGTCGTTTTTCTTTTCAAACTTTATAACGGATCTAAACTTATCAAACAGCTGGTCGCCTTTGTGGCTGATAACAAACACGTTTGACTTTTCGAATTGACCCATGACAGAAAGAAAATAATCAGTGCCTGCATTATCCAAAGATGAATCAAAGATCTCATCAAGGATTAACAGGTTAGTGTTAACGCTATTCTTCATCTTGGCAATCTGACGCCATGTGAATAAAATTGCCAGATCGATACGCATCTTCTCACCTTCTGAGAAACTTGCGTAAGTAAACTCATCACGATAACGAGACTTGATCTTTTCATTGAATGATTCATCCAACTCAAAGTGCACGTAGAATTCCATTGCATTGAGATATTTATTGATCAACTTGTTCATGGCAGGAAGATACTCACGTATAATCGCTGTCTTGATACCAGTGTCCTTTAACAACATTGATGCAACGTCCTGAAGGTTCTTTGTTTCTTGCAGTGTTGTCTTGGCATCAATCATATCCATGGCAGTCTTTGCCAACTCTCTTAACTTTGTTTTCTCTTCATCTATATTTGTCGTATCAGTTTTTGCCCCTTCGATCTCAGTTTGCATCTCTTTAATTTGTTTATTGAGTAAGGTGATCGTAGAGTTTCGTGAAGATAGTTCGATATTCTTATGGGTAATCTCTGATTGGACTTTAGTAATACCAGATAGTTTTTCATTAAGGTTGGATAAGATTGTTTCGAGTTCACCAACCTTTCCATTCTGTTCCATGAGTTTATCATTGAGGTCTTTGATGATACTCTCTTTGTATTGCTCTGCAATATCTTGGTTACATGAGGGACAAACATCATGTTCACTAAAGAATTCTGTGTGATGCTCACATGTTTCGATTTTGTGGAGCAACTTGGACTTGATTGACTTTGCTTTCTCAATGTCTTCAGCAACAGCTTCCTTATCATTGATGCTTGCTTTAAGAGTATCGATCTGCGAAAGGATAAGTTCGATCTCGCTCTCGTTAGATAAAATCTCAACAGAATTTGCAGAAATCTTTGTTCTGATATTTTCGATGGCTGAGGTTTTCGCTTCTGTAATCGTTTTGATGATTGCCTGTTGGCTCTCGACCTTATCCTTTGCGCTCTTGATTTCATTCTCTGTTCGGGTAATAGCATCCTTAGTCTCCTGTGCTTTTTCTTTCAACAACTGATTCATTGTTGAAAAGATTTTAATATCAAGGATGTCTTCAATAACTTCACGACGTTGAGTAGAAGGCAGTTGCATAAAAGGAACAAACGATGCTGAACCCAGTATAACTACCTGAGTGAATGTCTTGTAGTTCAATCGTAAGATTTGTTGCTCAAGAATCTTTTGATAGTCTCTGTTTGCAGAGTCCTGATTCATTAGCACATCGTTTTGATAGATCTCAAACAGATTTGGTTTGATACCACGACGAATACGATACTCAACATTGGACACAGAGAATTTAATCTCTACCATACAGTTCTTTTGATTAATACTGTTTACCAGCTGTCCCTTGTTGATGTTTCTAAAGGGTTTGCCAAACAAGGCAAAACATAGTGCATCAAGGATGGTTGACTTACCTTCGCCATTACGACCAACGATCAGTGTGGTGGGAGATTTATCAAGAAGAACAGTGTTTGCAGAATTTCCTGTTGAAAGGAAATTCATCCATGAGATAGATTTGAATATGATCATACTTCGATATTGACAGCCTCTGTGTAAAGGGTACGCATGAATGTTTTAATCTTTTCTTTATCAGCATCTGTTTGAACAGAGTCGATATAGTTACTTAGCACATCAAGTGTGTCTTCCAGATTGATATCTGAAGATACTTCACCCTCATTAAACTCAGACAGGTCTTCCACGATCTTGATTTCAGCGCATCCCTTAGTATACAGCTTTTGAATGTATTTGTCAAATTTGTAATAGTCAGTTTTGTTGACAACAACTAACTTTACATACTTGCCCTGTAGATCCAACGTATCTAAGTCTTCCAATACACCAGTGTCATCATACTCATGACGAGCAAACATTGTGTAAGGGTTTTGAATGAAATCCAAACTGCGAGTGTTAAGATCAAACAGATGAAAACCACGAGGATCGTTATAGTCTTGCCATGTTAGTTCGTAAGGATTCCCGAGGTAATAGATATGGTTGTCATTACTGCGGTGATGATAATGACCACTGAATACCATATCAAACTTTTTAAAAGTGTCGGTTGTGAATCCTTCATTACTTTGCATTCCTCTATACATTGCGAAACCAGCAATCTCGAAGTGACCCATACAGATTTCTGCGCTGGTGTCTTTCATAGTTTGCATACTGTGATCAAAATTATCAGTACATACCCATGGCACGAAACAAACTTCAGTGCCATGAACATCAAGAGTAACTGCCTCATCGATGATTTGAATGTTCTTGTATTCTCTTAGAAGTAACTCAGGCGAGTTAATCTCATTTGTGTTTTTAAAGTATGTGTCATGGTTACCTGCAATCATGAGTACATCAATATCTTTTTCTGCCAACTTATCAAAGAACATCTTCTTGGCACGACCCAGCGAATAGAAGTTTACATACTTACGTCTATCAAAGGTATCACCAAGAACGAGAACAGTTTTGATCTCGTTTTCTTCTAGTGTTGGAAAGAAAGTATTGTCATAGAATTTTTCGTAGAAGTCAAGGAATGCCTGACTGTCGTTACGTGCACCAAAGTGCTGGTCTGTGATAATGGCTACTCTCAAACGAACCCCATCTTTCTGTCTTTTGGTTTATTGGTCTGCTTGTTGAATACTTCAGCAATAGACCATCTGTCTTGTGTACCATCAAGTTTAGCATCTAATCGCTTTGCAAGCAACTCAGCTTCTTCTTGTTTCAAAGTATCAAAGGTAATGATATCAAAGCAACGTCCAGGACGAACCAACGCTGAGTCAATGTCACGGATACTTGGAAGGTTGGTAGAAAAGATCATCTTCTTACCTTTGGTAGTAACAAGACCATCACCTACATTTAGGAATCGGTGCATCATGGTATTACCATCACTGCGTGACTTTAAGAATGCATCGCTGTCTTCCAACACCATGATTGTTTCGTCACCTTCAATGAACCTTGCAAAGAAACTATCTTTCTCAAGAATCGCAGAATCGTATGAAACGATGGCAGATGAGTTTGTCATGGCAAGCAATCCACGAATGAATGTAGTCTTACCAGTTCCTGGAGGACCAATCAACAACAGAATGTTTGCTGACGATTCAAGGTAACGATTGTAGTATGACTCAAGAGATTCACCTTTGAGAAACGGATACATCTCTTCAACAGGAAGACGATCGCGATTCAATGGCACGTTAACAGAGTTGCCATCGCTAGAGTAGATCCACTCAATGTGTGATGTAACGATATCGAATTTGTCTTCAACAGTGGCAATAACAATCTCACAGAACTCAACATCACCGAATGCACGCACAGTTGTTGTGTTGCTGTCAACGCTGTAGGTAATGTAGTTTAATTCTTCTTCAAAGATAATGAAACCACCAGATGCGTTACCCTGAACATAAAGGGTATCTGCGTATTCGTTCTCTGCCCACTCAGCCCAGTGTTCACGATTGCAAAGAACAGTGGTGTCGCGATGTACAGTTTTCTTATTGGCATCGACACGTCTCTTTAGAATGTCTGATGTGATAAGATCATCAAAATCACTTACGCCAAGAAAAATCTTCTCATTGTTTTCCATAATGCTTCCATAGTTAAAGTTTCCATCATCCGCACCCCATGCCCATCGCTTCAATGTTCGTCTATTGCGACGATAAGATTTTCTAAATCTTTTTCTTATTGGTGGATAAGATCCAGAGCTAACGCTGCGTATTAAATCTCTAAGTTCCCGACTCATTGTTATCATCCATTATAAGTTCATCTGAGTCCATAAAGTTCTCAAGTGTCTTGGCTTTTGCTGCTGCAAGTTTCTTGGCTTTCTTCTTGGCATACGGATCTTCAAAGTCATTGTTGTTTTGTAAAAAGTCTAGATACGCATTTGCATACGCACCATCTTCATCATGTCCTTGCAATTCAAAAGCATCATACGGCATCTCCATTATAATTTTATTCTTAATGAATGTCTGCTTCTTTTCCTTTGCAATACGTCTCAGGAATGCGTAGTAGATAATCTGCGTAAAGTATGCAAACGGATTCTTTGACTTGGTAGGATCAAAGTTGGTGAAATACTGAAGACAGTTTTCTATTCCATCCGATATCATCTCTTCACGATAAGAGTAATTAATAAAGTTGGGTTTGTATGAGAGATGCGTTGCAATTTTTAAAATACACTCACCAAGGTAGTTGGTAACACGAGGTCGCTCTAATCCAGCTTCCTTTGCTTCCTGTACCTTGATTTGGTATTCTTTGATTGCTTCATAAAACTCGACGTTGTTTACGTAGTGTGTGGCCATTTATATTTTCCGATCTGCAAGAGATCTAAACGTAATTATGGAGTAAAGAATGAAAGAAGTCAAGTTGGAAACTATTTTACTTCTAAACTTGCTTCCATGCTTGACTTGAGGTATACTGACAGTGTCAGGGTTGATAATCATTAATGTATAGTGTTATTACCTTCTACGAAATGACCATCTGAATCATTGTCTTGATTCTTTTCTCCATACATGATGGCAGCAAGTCGGTCGACTGCTTTCTCTACATCTTTTACTGTAAGCACTTCATGCTCTTCTTCCTCGTCATTGAACATTGATAGTGGAACATCTACCATCTTTTCATATTGGTTTACCATACGTACATAGAATGGAACCAACAACGCATGCAGTGGTTTGTTTATCATGACTGATGCTTTGGGAATAGTAAATGTTCTGTCTGAAGCAAATGCGCAAAATGGACCACCAGTTACTTGTTCACCGATAGTTCCATCGTCTCTTTGAATAGGATATTGACGTAGTGCCATTGGAAACATAACTGTTATATCTTTGTCAGTTTCCTCTGTACAAACTCCCATGAGTTGTTCACCACTTACCAATTTTATAATAACATATTCTTGATCTGGTTCCAGCGTCATATGTTTACCTCCACTAATTTGTATGTGAATTTTTCTTCTGCGTAGGTTTTAACACGTTCTGCAAAGTGATTCAATGTATGATTCTTCCATGACTTCCAGTGCAAATCGTCTGCTAAGTCGTATAGATTGCACTCAGTCTTGCCATTCTTAAGTCGTAACCCACGACCTATTGATTGAAGGTTACGGATCTTGCTTTTTGTTGGTGACGCAAATATAACATTCTCCAACGAGGGTATATTAATGCCAGTGGAAAAAGTTCCATATGACGCAATAATGATAGCATCCGACTCGCTTTCGGTGATGTGGCGAATCGCTTCACGATCGCTGGTAGCAGTGCCACCGAATACGAAAAATATCTTTCTGTTATCATGTGCCTTTTCTTGTATAAGATCATGCAGCACTTTCCCATGCTTTTCTACATACTGAAAGAGGACCAAGGTATTACCCTTGCAATTTAATGCCAAATTTCGTATAAAATTGTTGCGTTTTTCATTAGAAACAATGAAAGACATCTCATCTTGATACAAATTTTTGCTTCTACTAGCACGGGTAGGTTCATCGTACTTTAACAGTATACAAGTAATATTTAGTGTTGCAAGTCGATTAGTATCCATCAACTCTTTGGTAGTGGTCACCCTATGAACTGGACCAAACATACCTTCAAGAACCAATCGATGAATCTTTTTATTGTCTAGTGTACCTGTGGTTCCGATACGATAGCGCACCTGATCCATCTTTTCCATTACAGTGGTAAGAGACTTGGCTTTGAACTGGTGTGCTTCATCACCAAAGATTACATCGAAGTTTTGAAACCAACCTTTTGGTTGAAGGTAAACCGATTGCCATGTAGTAATAAGAACATCCTTGGTAAAGTCTTTGCTAAAACCTGAGTAAAGTTTTTGGCAGTGATAAGAAGGTTTCCAACCATTGGCAGATGAGTAGTCTTCAAAGTCCGCAAACAACTGTTCAACCAGTGATGTTGTTGGAACGATAATGATACACTTGCGACCAGCTTCTAGATGGTGACGCATTGTTGTGTAGATGATAAAGGATTTGCCTGAGGCAGTTGGAGATAGCAGTAGAATGCGTTCATTGCGAATCGCTTCTGTTACTGCTTCTACCTGATAGTCACGAATCTCAATAGGTTTGCCATGACCCATTGGTTCTAACCATTTTGCGTAGTCCATTACTAGCTGTGATGTTATCTCAGTGGTAGTAACTACGTCATTGACATATTCTAATTCATGCTTGTTGCGTTCTGCAAACTCTTGTACATAACGTAGCAAACCAACAGGTAAAGACTTGCGATACATATCGTACATACGGACTTTACCGTCCCACAGTCTTGCTCTATACTGTGGCGTAAACCTAGCACCTGGATACTCATAGGTAAAGAAATCTGAGAGTTCTTGTTCAACAGAAGGATCTGAGAAAACTCTTAGATGAACATGGTTTACTTTTTCAATTGTTATCTTCATTAGCCACCAGCAACAAACTTCTTAAAATCAACTGCCGAACGAATCTGCCAGTCTCTGGACTTAACCTGAGTAAGCACTGATTCAAGCATGTATACCATCGTTGCGATGTATTCGATTTTAGTATTTAACAAATTGAGATCTGAATCTCCTGTAAGGAATTCATCCATCTCGTTCTTAAGTGGCTTGACACCCTGCCACTGATTCCAACTGCGCTCTGTTAATTCATCACGACCCATCTCACCACGATAGTAACGAAACTTAGCCTGACGCAGTGTGTTGTAATCTGCACGCATCTTGGCCAGCTTTAACTTTGATTGAATAAGGTGACGCAGATACTTTGCATGCAGTTGACTTGTCCTGATCGCTTCACGATCAAGATGGTTGTCGTCTATATGGGTATCGGTGTCCCACTCTTCTTGTAGCTGTTCAATATTCATAATAACTCCATGGGTGTTTACACCCATTATACCTCAAATCATTGTAAATGTCAAGTTGTTATAAACTCGTAATAAGAAAAGCGAAAGGTTGCTCTTCCAACAAGATAGTTTACATCAGTGTTGGTAGATTGGAATGTTAAAGATTCCAAAGATGTCGGAAACATATCAATAAATTGCACACTTCTTGAAACAAGATTATTGTTGTCAAGTATTTGCAAAGTGCCATCAGAGAAATTGGTGGCCAACTCATTGAGTGTGCTAATTTCATCTTGATTGGTAAAACTTATATACTGTTGGTAACTTTGCGGAAAACCTAGTGCCACGATCCAGTTATAAACAGCAAGGTAGTTCTTCATGTCTTCATCGACAAGAAACTCTAGCGTTAGTGCATCATATGTTAGCCTGTCTCCTGGGATAGGAACAGACGCAAATGGGTTTGCGAATTCAGGTTCACCCAGCGTAATTCCTGGCAGATTTACCTGCTGAGAAAAATACGTCAATGCTGGTAGTTTCTGAATGGCGAAGCGATACCCATTGGGATTCAATGGATTGATATTTGGTGGTGTAGTAGTTATCGTAGTCATACAGTTATTTATAAAGAAAAAAAGGGAGACATTTCTGTCCCCCTTTTAAAGTACCTATCTTGCGTAGGTTTCCTAACCCGATGGATTACATCAAGTTGTTAACCTTAACTTTACGGTAGTAGTAGTTGTTGCCTGAAGCCAAGCCATCACCAGCAGCATCCAACGAAGTGAATGGGTTTGCGACCATGCCGTAGCGAGTCTTGAAACCAATCTTAGGTTGGAAAGTAGCTGGATCAACTGCACGAACCAACTGAAGTGGAACGTATGGGCAGTAGAACACACCAGCGTCAAAAGCGGAAGTGCCTTTGTAACCAGCCATGAAGAACTGTTGACCAGTACCAGCTGAAGCGTTTGCAACAGTATATGGATCAACATACACTTTGTAACGACCATTCAACACGCCAGCAAACACTGTAGATGTTTCATCAACATTCAGGTTTGTAGACAGCGCTGGAGCATAGTCAAGAACACCAGCCATTGCCAATGCAGAAGCTACGTCGCTTGAGCAAACAATGAAGTTACCCTTGCCACGACGTGTTGCTTGGCCAATGGCGTTTGCTTCACGTTCGATTTGGAACAAGAGACCTTTGAATTTCTCAACAGACCAACGACCATTTGAGTCAACGTCCAAGTCAAAAGTACCAGCAGTAGCAGTACCTTGTTGTGCACCAACTTTAGCAGAGGTGTAGATTGTACGAATAACTTCGCGATTGATTTCAGCCAAAATTTCTGTGGACAGAATGTTGCTCAATTCGCCTTCAGCGTCAAGACCATGAACTGATTTCAAGTCTTGTGCAAGTTCGATTGAGTATTCAGCTTTCAACTGACGGGACTTAGCAACAACGCTGGTCTTCTCGATTGAGAATGCCATTTCGTTGAAACGATCGCCAGATTCAGCAGCAGCAGTGCCTTGGCCAACACCAGTAGTATAAGTACCAGCGTATGGGTTAGAACCAGCATGTGCAGGAGAAGAAGCGCCAGCATGGTCTGTATCAGCTTCGTTGAACAATGCTTCAGTACCAGTTTGAGTAGCGTAACGGCTCTTCATTGCAAAGATCAAACCAGTTGGTTGTGTCATTGGCTGAACACCGCAGATGTCATAAGCGAT
>Ga0181358_1001142_pt1 | contig 12208 bp, 20 predicted proteins | sample Fa13VDMM110SD_FD_130096 | JGI IMG/M metagenome (GOLD analysis project Ga0181358, IMG submission 130096) | Freshwater viral communities from Lake Michigan, USA - Fa13.VD.MM110.S.D | ecosystem: Environmental > Aquatic > Freshwater > Lake | place: USA: Michigan | collected 2013-09-24
AGTTCGGCTTTTTTTTTGTCTTAAAAAAAGAACAAAAACACGAATATTTAATTATAACTATATGATAGTATTAACACCTTCAGGAAGTCCACAAACATTTAGTTTTATTCCACGTGACAATACTTTTAATGTTATGGAACTAACGGACGAACAAACAAACGTAACAACAGCGGTAGCGATTACTTCAAGAACGGTAGGAGACTACATAAACACGATTACAGCAACCTTTAGTTTAGTAGAAGGACATTTTTACAATTTAGTTTTAAGAGTAGGCACAACCATTATATATAAAGACCGTGTTTTTTGCACGGCACAAAGTTTAGTTGCGTTTTCGGTTAACAATAACCAATACGTTTCTAATTCAACAACAAATGATTTTATAGTATATGAATAATTTACACGTTTTAAATTTGTCGGCTTATACGTCACCTGTAGTATCGGAAACAAACCGAGAAAATTGGGTTGACTTTTTAACCGAAGACGGAGCGCAATACTTCCAATTTTTAATTGAGAGATATAGCAATTCAACAACGAATAACGCTATTATAAACAACGTAGCACGATTAATTTACGGAAAAGGATTAAGTGCATTAGACGCTAATAAAAAGCCGAATGAGTATGCACAAATGATGTCTTTATTTCATAAAGAAGATGTACGAAAAATGGTTTTGGATAGAAAAATGTTCGGACAATTTGCTATTCAAGTACATTATAATGACAAGCACGACAAAATATTAAAAGCATATCATATACCTGTTAATCTTTTACGAGCTGAAAAATGCGATAAAGACGGACAAATAACAGGTTATTACTACTCGGATAATTGGGACGATACTAAAAAGTTTGCGCCAATTAGATTTAACGCTTTTGGATATAGCAAAGAAAAAATAGAGATATTATTTTCTAAACCTTATTCAGTTGGAATGAAATATTACGCTTATCCGGACTATCAAGGTGCTGTACCTTATACACTTTTAGAAGAAGAAATTGCAGACTATTTAATTAACGAAGTTCAAAACGGATTTAGTGGAACTAAAGTTGTAAACTTCAACAACGGTGTTCCAACAGACGAACAACAAAGTATAATTTCAAATAAGGTACTTGACAAGTTAACAGGAAGTAGGGGACAAAAAGTTATTGTAGCTTTTAACAACAACGCAGAAAGCAAAACAACGGTTGAAGATATTCCGCTAAACGATGCTCCAGAACACTACACGTACTTAAGCGAAGAATGTTTACGCAAGATTATGTTAGGACACAATATAACTTCACCTTTATTATTTGGTGTTGCTTCAACAAATGGCTTTTCAAGTAACGCAGAAGAACTAAAAAATTCAAGTATTCTTTTTGACAATATGGTTATTAGACCATTCCAAGAAGAAATATTAGATGCTTTTGATAGCATATTAGCATACAACGGAGTAGCTTTAAAGTTATTCTTTAAGACTTTACAACCACTTGAATTTACGGACTTGGAAAACACGCAAAACGCTGAACAAGTTGCAGAAGAAACAGGCACAGAATTAAGCGCACACACAAACCCTTTAATTGATTTAGGCGAAGACGTAAACCCTGAATGGATATTAATAGACGAAAAAGAAGTTGACTACGAAAACGATGATAAAGAAAATGAGTTATTGAGTAAAGAACCAAAACAAAGTTTGTTGTCTAAAATTGTAAACTTGGTTAGTACAGGAGAAGCAAGACCAAACATAACAAGCGCACAAGATAAGATAATTAAGCAATTAAAATTTATTGTACGTTATAAATATGTAGGTGCAATAAATGAAAAAACAAGACTTTTTTGTACTCAAATGATAAGCGCAAATAAAATATACAGGAAAGAAGATATTGTAGCAATGAAAGACGTAGCAGTAAACGAAGGATGGGGCCCGAAAGGCGCACCGACATACGATATATTTTTATACAAAGGTGGTGGAAATTGTTATCATCGCTGGAACAAGCAAGTTTATGTTGTTCCTTTAGGAAAGGGAATTAATATAAATGAAGCAAAAAAAATAGGACAATTAAAAGCAGCAATTAGTGGTTATTTAGTTGTTAATCCTGAACTTGTTGCAAAACGTCCTGTTGATATGGATAACTACGGATTTTTACCAAGCAACCCACAACCACCAAGAACAATAACACGATAATGGCAGAAGCACTTTTAGTCACAAGACAAGATTTAGTTAAATTCACTTCGTTAAACGGAAACGTTGACACGGACAATTTTATACAATACATCAAGATTGCACAAGATACAGACTTGCAAAATTTCACCGGTACAAAGCTATTAGACAAGATAAAAGCAGACATAATAGCAAATACATTAAGTGGTAATTATTTAACGCTTACAACGACTTATTTAAAGCCGATGCTTATTCATTTAGCAATGAAGTATTATTTGCCGTTCGCAGCTTACACGATTTCAAACAAAGGTGTTTACAAACATAATTCCGAAAATAGCACAAGCGTAGAAAAAAACGAAATAGATTTCTTAATTGAAAAGGAAACGCAAATAGCACAACACTACACACAACGTTTTATTGACTACATAAGCAATAACAATAATTTGTTTCCTGAATACAATTCAAATTCCAATAGTGATATGTTTCCAGATACAAACAATAATTATAGCGGATGGTACATTTAAAAACATACAAACCCAAAGAAGTCAATATCGTAAAGTTAAAGACTTACTTAAAAAAATTAGAAAATGGCAAATAGTAACGGATGGGGCGATGGTGCTTCAAACAATAATATAGGTTGGGGACAAGGCGCACTAAACACAATTGGTTGGGGAAAATCACATTTAGTATCTTATGCAGGTTTAACTGATATTGTAGGTTCACCTGTTCCGGCTTTAGTAACTGCATTTGAATTAAGAGTTACTACAGATGGCGGAACAATGGAAGCCAATTCTTGCTTAAACACGGAATTAACAAATTTAAATAGTATAGTATGAGTTTATTAGACGATGCAAGTTTAATTGTAACACCTAACGGATATAAAGCAAGTAAATTATATAGCGTAAAACCTACCAGTGGTTTAGGCGATATGGATGTTGTAAGAGCAACAACTGCAACAAGGGTAAATAGTAGTAATCTTATAGAAAGTGTTGCTATCAATGTGCCACGTTTAGATTATACAGGTGGTGGTTGTCCAAGTATATTGGTTGAGCCTGCAAGGACTAATAGAGTATTAAGGAGTGAAGAGTTTGACAATGCAAGTTGGACTAAAACAAACACGACTATAACCGCAAACTCATCAACCTCTCCTGATGGAACATCAACTGCTGATATATTAGTTGAAAATAGCACATCAAATGTTGTTTTTGGAGTTAACGCTCTTTCAAGACCAAGTGGACTTACACTTACAACTACTTATTCAGTATCTTTTTTCGCTAAAAAAATAACAAGAGATTTTTGTTATTTTAATGACTTTAATGGATTCCAAACTCCTATTGTAAAAGTTTTTTTTAATTTACAAACGGGATTAGTAGGTAATACATCTGCTGGAGTTTTAAACCCTAAAATGGAAAATTATGGTAATGGGTGGTATAGATGCTCTTTTCAATTTGTTGCAACAAGTGCAGCAGGAACACAAATTGATTATCGTATTGCTTCTGCAACTACTGATAATGTTTTAACTTATACAGGTGTAATAGGACAACAAGCTATTGCTATATGGGGAGCTCAATTTGAAACAGGTGCAAACGCAACATCCTACATTCCTACAACAACAGCTACAGTAACTCGTAATGCTGATGTGATTAGTAAGACAGGTATAAGTAGTTTGATAGGTCAGACAGAGGGGACTGTGTTTGTAGATTTCAATAATCAATTATTAAGCTCAACTTTATTGTGTTTAAATAAAAATTCTACAAATAGTATATTTTTAACAACTTCATCATCAGGAAGTTTATCGGGTAGAGTTTATGCAAATTCCGTTAGTTATTCAACATCTTTTTCGGGATATACAACTTTAAATCAAGAAATTAAAATGTGTTTGAAATATGGAAGTTTTGGAACAAAATTATTTATAAATGGAGAATTAAAATCAACAAACTCTACTCCTATTGTTTTTACAGCTTCATTATCTTCTATAAACTTAAACGATGACATTGTCTTAAATGGAAATGCTACAATAAGAAATAATTCATCAATAATTTTTACAACTGCTTTAACTGATGCACAATGTATATCTTTAACAACTGTATAATATGAACATTTACAAACTTAAATACACGAACAAAGAAACTGCAATGAAAGACCTACTAAAAAAAGGTGTTTATGTAGAAACTGATGAAGGTTTTACATACGCTACAGGTGTTCACGCAGTAGTTGAGATAGGTAAGATTATCACTACTGATGGCACTTATGATGAAGAAGGTAATGAACTTACTGCTCCTATTTATGCAAGTGGCTACCATTACGATGTGATGTGTGAGCAAGAGATAGACTTTGGAAGTAACGCAATAGAAGTAAACAATCCTAAACATTGTTTTTTAGGACATAATTAATATGAAAACAAATATTTTAGCAGTTTTATATTTCGTGTTTGGCTACATAACTTCGTTTTCTTTAATGGTTCAAGGAACTGAACTTTACATTAATTTAGCCGGAATCACTTTATTTTTTTATTTAACATTTAGCTTAACGGATGCGCTTGAAAATTTAGGATTATGAAACTACAATTTTACTTATTACTTTACACAATTAAAAATTCAGCGTTGAAACTTATAACAATTTGCTTTTCGTTTTTTTTACCTATTAGCGGAATACTTGGACTTTTATTTGCATTAATATTGTCAGACACCGCTACAGGAATTTGGAAAGCAAAACACCAAAAACAAGAAATAACATCACGCAAACTTTCAGCAATTATTTCTAAATTGTTGCTTTATGAACTGACCGTTATACTTTTTTATTTAATAGACTTTTATATTCTTAACCAAATAATTTTACAATTCTTTTCCGTTCCTTTAATGCTTACAAAAGTGTTAGCGTTGGTACTTGCTTCAATAGAAGTTATGAGTATAAACGAAAATTACAAAGTTGTTAAGGGAATAGATTTATGGCAGTCGGCAAAGTTATTATTTGCACGAGCAAAAGAAGTTAAAGACAACATTAATAAGTTAAAATGAATTTAAGCGCACACGTTACATTAAAAGAGTTTCAATCTTCAGGATTAGCAACGTTACGAAACCTTAACAACCAAATGAACGAGTCGCAAATTGCGTCCGCAAAACTTTTGTGTGAAAAAGTGTTTGAACCTTTAAGAATTCACTTAAACATACCGATACAAATTAGTTCGGGTTTTCGCAGTTTACAGGTTAATAAAATGATAGGCGGTTCAAAGACTTCACAACATACAAAAGGCGAAGCAATGGACTTGCAAATCGGCGCTAAAGGGTTTAATTTTATAAAAGACAAGTTAGAGTTCGACCAACTTATTTGGGAGTTTGGAAACGATGAAAATCCGTCTTGGGTTCACGTTAGTTATAGTTCTAAAAATCGTAAACAAGTATTAAAAGCAACTAAAAAAAATGGAAAAACTATTTATAGTAATTATTAGCATTTTACTTTATTCGTGTTCGGCTCAATTTCACTTGAACAAAGCAATTAAAAAAGGTTACGTTTGCGAAGACACTTTACAAATGGACACAATAAGAATATCAACTATTGATAGTATTCCTGTAATTGTAAACAACGAAATAATTTACGAAAAATTTATTACTCAAAAAGATACAATAGTTAAATGGAAAATTAAAAATGTTTACGTTCCAAAAACACGAATACAATTAAAACGTGAATACAAAATAAAAGTAAAAACTATCTACAAAGACAGGGTAGTAGAAAAAGCAGAAGCAAAAGCTGAAGGTAAAAAAAACCGTCCAAAAGGAAATTTAAATTTATTATTTGTTGGTGTTGGAATAGGTTTACTACTTTCGTACTTATGGAAGTTCGCAAAACAATCATTAATTTAAATTTTTATGGGAAATAGCAGCGCAAGGTTTCGTCTTAAACAAGATGAGATTGAAGTTTTAATGCAGTATCGTGGCATCTAAGAAGCAACAGACGAAGCTGGAGTAGATGACAAAGATGTAAAACACGGATGGCTAAAAACTAAACAAGCAAGTTTATTCTTTAAGAACCCAAACTTTAAGGTTGAAGAACTAAACGAAATACAAAGAATAAAAGACGAATGTATTAAAGAAATAAAGTTATACGCTCCGAAATACCACGCAATAGAAACAATAAAAAGCGAAGACACGCATTTACTTGTAATTGATATTGCAGACTTACATATTGGAAAACTTGCAACAGCATTTGAAACAGGCGAAGACTATAATTCACAGATAGCCGTTAAACGTGCAAAAGACGGAATGCAAGGAATCTTAAACAAGGCGAAAGGGTTTAACATAGACAAAGTTTTATTTGTTGCAGGAAACGACATTTTACACACCGACAACACCAAGCGAACCACTACAGGTGGAACACCGCAAGATACCGATGGAATGTGGTACGACAATTTTATAATGGCAAAGAACCTGTATATTGATTTGTTAGAAAAGTTATTAAGTTTTGCAGAAGTCGAAGTTGTTTACAATCCAAGCAACCACGATTACACACACGGATTCTTTTTAATGCAGTTAATAGAAGCACACTTCAGTAAGTCTACAATCAATTTTAATGTAGATTTAAAGCATCGTAAGGCATTTAAATACGGAAACAACTTGATAGGTACAACACACGGCGACGGAGCGAAAATAGAACACTTACCTTTATTGTTAGCTACGGAGTTTCCAATACTTTGGAGCGAAACTAAACACCGATATATTTATTCACACCACGTACACCACAAAACAAGTAAAGATTTTATAGGGGTGACATTTGAAACGTTACGCAGTCCTTCAGGTTCAGATAGTTGGCATCATAAAAACGGATATACAGGCGTACCAAAAGCGGTTGAAGGCTACATACATCACAAAGAATTTGGACAAGTTGCACGATTAACAAATATTTTTTAATATATTTGCAATTCATAGTTAATAAAAAGAAAGCAGTTGTAAGCTCCCCAGCACGCAGCTGTTTTTTTTGTCACAAATAACGCTAAATAAAGTTTACAGAAACCTACAATTTTGTGTTTTATAACCAATTTAAATTCTTAAAACCTACAATTTTGTTGGTTATGCTAAATAAAGTTTACAAAAACCATCATTTTTGTAAGATATGATTTACAATTTTCATAAACACTTGAAAAAATTTATGCAGATTTTTATACTGTGAGTATAAATTTGTTTGGACTTTTTAAAAGTATAACCTTAATAATAGCAAAGTTTTTAAGGGTTTTACCTTATTATATTACGTTATTAAGTAAAAATTACCTTTATTAAGTGTTTTACTTATTTAGAATGAATATAAATTACGTTTTTTTCTATTTAGCAAACCCAATAAACACAAGGATTTTAAAAATAAATTAAAAATAATTGTTAAAAAGTATTGTAGTTATTAAAATAAGTATTAGATTTGCATATAATTATTAACGAAAACAATTTAAAACTATGAAAACAGAATTTGACATTACTTGGGACTTCTTAAAACAACAACAAGAAGAAGACAATTTAACGACTAACCAAATGCATTTAATTATTCAAACTTTAACAGCTTATTTAAGCGACCAAGAACTAAAAGAATTACAAAATTTATTTAACCTTTTTAAAAAATAAGACTATGAAAAAATTAATTGATTACTTTACACCTGTAACCGAAGAGCATAAATCGTTTTTAAGGCACTTTACAAGCACTCTAATGGTGTTTATAGTGTTGTGTGCTATATTCTATTGTTTAATGTATTTTAAAGCGCTGTAAGATGGAAAATAGAATATTAGAAATTCACCACAGGGAATGGATTTTAAACTACGAATTTTTAGGTTGGCAATACCAAATATTTGGGACTTGGGAATTTAAAGACTATGACGAAGTTTCGGAGTTTGCATTTATAGAATTAGATGTTGATGTTTCAGAAAAGTGGATAATCGAAACTGACGACCATTTACAACCGCACATTATTAATATTCGTATTTTAGAAGATGTCCGTTTAGAAATGCAGGAAGCAATAAACAGCGATTTGGTACATTATGACTTTTGGGAATGGAAAGCGAGTAACGATGAAAGTAATTATAATTTTTACCACGAACTATGAAAGCAGGAACTATATACGACCAATTAGATTGGTGGCAAAGACAAGATAGGGGTTCATTTGATTTACACCTTTATTTAGAAATATGCAGAATAAAAAAAAACGAACAAATAAAATTTAAAGAAATGAAACGATTTAAAGCAACATTTAAAACTTGGGCGTATGTTGGTGCTCCTATGAAGTTAGAAACAAGAATTGTTGAAGCATACGACACCCAGCACGTTAAAAACTTAATACAAAAAAACGATGACATTATAATTGAAATTAAACAAATAGAAAAATGATAGAACTAATAAAAGAAATAATAGAACAAGATGGACTTGCAAAGAAAAACCGAAAACGTGAAATAGTACACCGAAGAATTTATTTGTTTAGGAAACTGCGAGAAGACGGACACACACTTAAAGGAATTGGAAGTTTGTTTAATATGAACCACGCAACAATTCTGCACGGATTAAAAACATATCAAAACTTAACGGATGTAAACGACAAACTATTTCAACACGACATAGAATATTATAAATTACTTTTGAGTTTAGAACGTCCAGAACTTGACTTACGTAAAGAAATAAAAGAAGCAAAGAACTTAAAAGACTTGCGTAAAATTCAGTTGAGAATAAGAAATAAATTTTATTAATTCGTGTTTATGTTAAAATAATTATTATATTTGCAACTGTACTCGTCTAACATTATAAGTACAAAAGGAATTATTACCCTTGTTTATGAAGTTGAAGTTAGACGCAACGGATTGAGCAGGGGTATTTTTATATAAAAAAATTAGTATGGCTGAAGAAAAAAAAGGGTTTATATTGTATAGTGACATAATACATACAATAGAAAAATTAACAGACGAACAAGCGGGAAAATTGTTTAAACATATTTTGAAATATGTAAATGATTTAAACCCAGAATGCGAAGACTTAATAACTGAAATTGCATTTGAACCAATTAAACAAAGTTTAAAACGTGACTTGTTAAAATGGGGCGATAAGAAACAAAAACGTAGTGAAGCAGGAATAGCAGGAGCAACAAAAAGATGGCAAAATATAGCAAACGATAGCAAACGCATAAAACCTATGGCAAACATAGCTGTAAGTGTTAATGATAATGTTAATGTAAATGTAAAAGATATATATAGGAGCTTCGCTCATTTGTCTATTTCTGAAGACGAAGTTAAAAAGTTATTAGATAAACATACAATTACACAAATTAACAACGTTTTAAACGACATTGAAAACTATAAGCAAAATACTAAATATAAAAGTTTATATTTAACGGCTGTAAAATGGCTACAGAAAAACGAACCAACTTCCGAAGGTATTTCACCTGAAGAAATAAAAGCAAGAAAATATGGATATATTAACTAACGGTTCAGCACTTGATTATTTATTGAACTACAGAGACGGTAAAATAAAACACGGATTAGAACTTGGAAATGGACTTGATGACTATTTAAAATTCAAACGTAAGCAAGTAAACATAATTTTAGGACACGACAACGTTGGTAAAACTTATTTTATAAATTGGTATTTTTTAGCACTTGCACTTAAACATAAATTAAAGTTTATTATTTGGAGCGGTGAAAATCAACACGGACAAATTTTGCGAGACTTAATACAAATGTACGCAGGAATAAATTTTAAGCAATTAACACACGATGAAATTAGAAATTACTCAGCATATTTAGAACAATACTTTACATTTGTAAAAAACGACCGCCTGTACAAACACGAAGAATTATTTAAAATATTTGAACAAAGCGAATGCGATGTTGCACTTATTGACCCATTTACAGGTTTAGACCGCAATATGACTTACGAAGGTAACTACCAATTTATGAATGCTGCAAGAGAATTTGTAAACAAAACAGGAATGACAATTTACATAAACACGCATCCAAATACTGAAAGCGGAAGGAGTTCAAATATTTACGCAGACGGAGACTTTAAAGGACATTTAAAAGCACCGTTAAAAGACCACGTTGAAGGTGGCAAAGCATTTACAAATAGATGTGATGATATGATAGTTGTACATAGACTAATTAAGCACGATGTAATGAAATTTGTAACTTGGGTTTCTACTGAAAAAATAAAAGACATAGACACAGGCGGGAAACACACTGGCTTAAACGACCCTGTTTATTGCGAATATAATTACGGATTAGGTTTTAAAGTTTACGGAAAAGACGTAATTTCGGAATTTAGACCAACAAATAGTATTAACTTAAAATCTTTTTAAAATGGAAAAAGAAAAATTGTATGTTGTTATGACTTCAGGTGGCAGAACTTCTATGTTTTTAGCCAAATACATTAAGGAAAATACAAAATATAAAAATGTTTTATTTGTTTTTTTAAATACAGGAAAAGAAAAAGAAGAAACACTTGCGTTTATAGAAAAATGCGACAAAGAATTTAATTTAAATGTAATTTGGTTAGAAGCAAAAATAATACACGAAAAACAAATTGGGACAACTTATAAAATAGTTAATTTTAAAACAGCATCAAGAAATGGTGAACCATTTGAAGAAATGTTAAAAAAATATCCATTACCAAACAATATGGCTTCTAATTGCACGAGAGAATTAAAATTAAGACCTGTTGAAGCTTTTATTAGAAATAATTACAAAGACTTTGAAGTTTATAGAATTATTGGAATTAGAGCAGACGAACAACATAGAAAATCAAATAATGCAACAAACGAAAAATTACTTTACCCGCTTTGTGATGAAATAAAAGTTGACGCAAAATTTATTCGTAATTGGTGGGAAAACCAAACATTTGATTTAGAGCTAAAAGATTATGAAGGAAATTGTGATTTATGTTTTAAAAAGTCTTTAAAAAAAAGATTAACTATTGTAAAAGAAAACCCAAAAATTGCAGAATGGTGGGAAAAAATGGAAAATAAATATAGTTCCGAAACAATACCAAGATTTGATTTAAGAACAAATAAAAGCATTGCAGAAATTAAAGAATTAGCAAAAAAACCATTTACACAAGCAAAAGATTTACACGAATTATCTAAAACACAAATAGAACTTTTTAATTTTGAAACTGATTGTTTTTGTAAAGCAACTTAAAACTAACTAAAACTTTTTTAAAATGGAACTTGACTTATTGAGCAGTAGAATAAACTTAAACCACACCTGTATAAAATTAGAAATTAGTTTGTACGAAATAAAAACGAAACACCCTAACCGAACAGACTTAATAACTTCAATGCAAAGTTCTTTAAAAGACATAAGACGAGCAATGGTTGTTTATGAAGTCTTGGAAAAGGAATTTAGAGTTGCAAGACAAATGAATTTTAATTTAGAGCGGTTAAATTTGGAACAAAAACAAGAAATACAAAACCTTAAAAGACAAATAGAGTTAAACAATATTGAACTTTGAAAACACGAACTAAAAAATGTTTTAACTGCAAAGAAGAATTTACACCGTTCAGCACCTTACAAAAGTTTTGTTTAAAAAACGAATGTATAAAAGCAATGGTTGAAATACAAAAGTTAAAGGAATGGAACAAGAAGAAAAAAAAATTAGTTGAGAACTTAAAAACTGCAAACGACTATTTAAAAATAGCGCAACAGGTGTTTAATAAATTTATTCGTGTTCGTGACGCTGGACTTAATTGTATTTCGTGCAACAAACCTTGTAAAAAAGAAAATGCAGGACACTACTATTCACAAGGCGGACATAGTAACGTAAGGTTTAACGAAGACAACGTACACTTGCAATGTGAAGCTTGTAACACTTATTTAAGTGGTAACCTGTTGAACTATCAAATAGGTATAGAAAAACGAATAGGAGCGCAAAGATTAATGGAACTTCAAGCAAAAGCACACGATGTTAAAAAATGGACAAAAGACGAACTAAAAGAATTAATAGAAACATATAAACAAAAACTAAAATGAACGAACAAAGTTTATTTGAATATTTAAAACAAAATTATTGGAAAGACCTTGAACAAAGCGAAGATAAATTTTCTTCTTGGGATTGTTTTTCAAAAT
>Ga0181358_1001143_pt1 | contig 12202 bp, 9 predicted proteins | sample Fa13VDMM110SD_FD_130096 | JGI IMG/M metagenome (GOLD analysis project Ga0181358, IMG submission 130096) | Freshwater viral communities from Lake Michigan, USA - Fa13.VD.MM110.S.D | ecosystem: Environmental > Aquatic > Freshwater > Lake | place: USA: Michigan | collected 2013-09-24
ATTTAATTGCTCTTGTGTCGCTAAACTTTTTTCTTCTTTTCTTGCTACCTCTTCTAGTTGTTCCGCTCTTTCAAATTCACTACTATTCAAGAACCTTTCTGCTTCTGCTCTGCTTCTTAACCCAAGAGTGTTCTGGATTGTTATAAGGTGAAACTTCTTTTCTTGTTCTGACATATTATCTACCGACATGCCCGCATCATCAAATGCCTTCGCAATCATCCGTACTTGTTCTGCTGGTTCTGCATACATCATTTCGGTCACACTAAGTTGGTCACTACCCAATAGGGCATTTAATTTGCCAACATGTTGTGCTGCTGAATCAAAAGTTTCAAACTTCTTAGATAATTCAGCCAAACTATCTAGTTCAATTCTTGTTGTTTTTGCTGTGCGGGCCAAATCCGTGAGTGCGCCTTGGCCGAAGTCCGTAACTATATCCGAATGTTTTGTCATCATGGCACCAGCTTCACTCAAGCTATAGCCCATTTTACTTATTTCTATTGTCGTAGCTGTAAAAGATTTGGCGGCTGCGTCCATCATCGCAGGGGTTACTGCGGCCCCAGAAGTCATTTCATCAATAAGCAAATTCATTCCTTTCGAAGAATCCGCAGTAGAGACTCCTAATTTTTCAAGACTTCCTATCACAGCTATTGTGCTACTAACGGTTTTTTGTTGGGCAGCGTTCATTGCTGCGAAGTCTTCATTCATTAGAGAAAAACTTGAACGCACCTGTCCCGCTGCCCTGCCCATATCGAGCCCAAATATTACTGTACTCTTAGAGGCAGTACGCATCATATCGCTCATATGGGTGCCATATGAGGCAATATCTCCAGTAGCCAGCACATAACTTGCTCTTGATTTGTCAAACGTAAGAGCAAGTTCTTTGCTATTGTTCAATATAGTAATAGCTAGTTCTTGACTGAGGGTCAAAAGTTTACTTGTTACAACGTTAATTGCATTAATAGCGCCTTGGGCGGTACCAAGCTCCTTAAATGCGTCAGTCACATTTTTAACGGTTTCTTCTACAGACTCGGTATGTTTGCCAAGTTCAGCAAAGGATCTTATAAGAGGATTTTGCGATCTACTTAGTTTATTAAAAGCGTCCGATGTTTTTGCTATTTCTTCGTTTACTTTTTTCATCGCCCGTGCTTGAGCTTCGTACTCCTCGGGCGTGAGGTTGGACGGGGCGGGGGATGGTGCTGCTGGTGGTGGTGCTGGTGGTGCTGGTGCTGCTGGGTCGGCCATAATATAAATAGGTTAAAAATAAAAAATGCAGAACTTATGTCCTGCATTTTTTTACGTCTTGATTTTATTTGGGTCTTGGCGGAAGTGGCATGCTGGAAGTGTTTGTTTTGCCTCCAGATGATGCTTCTTCTGATTGTTTATTCTCTTTCTCTATTTGATCTGAGAGTTTTTTAATAAACCAGCTTCTAAGACCAATTGGCAAGTTATAGAATTCCGTGAAACTCCAGCCACTATAATATTTCATATAGAAGAAGTTTTCATAAACTCCTACCATATATTTATCACTTAGGCCAAAAGAACTCTGCCGTCAACGGGATATCGACCTCCTGAGAGAATGAGCAAGAAGAACATGAAAAGTCATGCTTCATCTCCAGAGATGGAGAAACCTTTCTATACATCGTTCTTAACAGTTTTGCATCCATTGCTCTTACAGTAGAAATAAATCTATCCAATGTTTGCGGATCGGTGATTCCATTAACGGAAACAATCGACATTCTAAGCTGATCTGTTGCGGCAGCTTCTGGGAGATTCTTTCTTTTTCTGTTGTCGTTTAGCTCAAATAAAGTTCTTTCATCTTTTCCAGAAAGTAATCGCATTTGAACTCTATAACCAGTTTTTGGAAGAGTCACAACAAATGTGCCATCATCCGGAAGATATTCAACTTCTCCTTCTTCGTGTTGCTTGCCGTTGTTGACAACTGAATTGCTTAATTTGTAGTGAACATCGTTTTTTGCACCGCAAGAAGGACAATTTAGGGAAAAAGCATAATCATCGCCGTAGCCCGTAACTCTCGTAGCAATCATTAATGCAGATCGATCACAAGATAACAAGGAATCAACGTTGAGCCTTTTGTCCATAAGAACGCTTTGAAGCATTTTGTCAACAGCAATTCCCTTTTTGATAAGGGTCTGAGAAGTCAATAAGTCTTCTTCTTTTGCTGTCATGTGTTTAATTTCTACTTGCTGTTGACCATGCAATATGTGGCCAACAGGGTAAAATACGCCACCAGATGGCAACTCAACATAATCGGTTGGTACGACAAACTCTAATGCTGTCATGCTTGGAACTGATTGATCGTGTTGAACATCCGGTGTATTTGAAAATCTATCACCGTTATTACGCAATATACACCTCTATGTGTTTGTTAAAATTTCTACTTGCTAAGCCAGGACTATCTTTGAACCTATCTTGCTAAAGAATGGGCTAGTGGTGGTGGTGCTGGTGGCGGTCGTTGGGCTTACGGCCACCGAGAGGGTCGGACGGCTGATTGTGCATTCAGCCCAATCATATTTGACTGTCAGCTTAAGAACATCCAAATCGTCACCATCGTACTTATATGAACCCCATTCAATCTTTGTAACAAAAGCTTGTTTCAAACTCCACGTTTCTATCTCCCCGCCTCCGTCATCAATCTGGCTTACGCTAATATCTCCAAGAGCCGCCACGGATTTTCTTTTAGAAATATTCACCAAATTACTGGGGCCGGCTGGTATCTGATAACCCATTGCTGTCAATATTTGGGCTAGAGAACCAGCAGCATCAATTGGATCTGTTGGGTCTATTAGTTCAATTGTAACATCTGACCATGTAACAGAACCGGGATAGTTAAAGCTGTGATTTAAATATCTATGTGTTGTTGCTTTAATCTCTGCTGATGGCTTAGAAAAAGATTTAGCGTACCAAACCGTACCTTCATTGTTTAAAGATCCTATATCTACTTTAAATCTAGATACTCTCTTTGGATCGTGGGTTATTGCATCGCTTGCTGTCCAGAATGGCATTTTACTAATTCTCCCTTACTATATACATAGTATTAAGTTCCTAAAGTTGCACCGGAACGAGTGATAATAAAGTCAAGTGCGATAAATTCTATTGCTCTTGCTGGCTTAATATATACTTTTGCATACATTATGTTTCTATCAATTAAATCTGGCGTAGTAGTTGTTTCATCTAACACAACTAAGTATTCTACTATTCCGCCATTGGCTGCTACACCGCCTAGGAATGTTTCTGCTTTATTCTTGAATTTTTTCCAAGTAGAATTAACATTTTGCTCAAACAAAATACTTCTTGAAATCTTTGTAATCTCTCTCTTGACATGTATCATCAATCTACGAACGTTGATTCTATCAAGGGCAGATGGTGTAATCTGAAGAGTCTTTTGTCCAAATACAACCAAGCCCTCTGATGGGAATGAAGCAATTGGATTGATATTGGCTTCATATAATGTGTCTCTTTCAGATGAGTTTAATCTATAGGAAATTCCAACAACATTTAATCCTGCTGCACCATCTGTAATTCCGCCACGAACGAATCCTGCTGGCGAGAACCATACGGCCGAAGCCGCTTCTGAGCTTGCAAGGGTGCCAAGCGCAATTACTGATGAAGGCACAAACAATTGTTGTGAAGTTGCCTCATCTTGAATACGAACGGCGGGGTAGAACGCACAACCGTAGCTTGAATTGATATTTCTATCAACGAGCACATCGGCGGCTTGCTGTGGATCTGGTCTTCTAGAATCTGCATCAAGCGCCACATCTTCATAAATTGGCTTGTAATCATGTTGTATATCAATGATGCCCAAACAATCAGTTCTATCCTCGCAAACCTCTATGAGATTTTCTGTTAGAGTGGTGTTTGTGACGCCGGGCATTGCTATAAGGTTGCACTCAACAAAGTCAACATCGTCAATAGTGTCCAATGCTCTTTGTAGAGAATGGAATGCATAGTTGTTTGTTTCCGTCGAGTTGCTTGTCAGTATTGTATTATTGATAATTGGTTCTTTATCGGTTATATCAAAACCATCAAACCCACCGTACATTGCAACGTTAAACTTTGGTGCGAGACTTGACGAAAGAACTTGAGTATAGCCACCAGAAACGGCAGTGATAGAAGTTCCGGCCACTCTTGCACCAGAAGTATAAGAAACGCCGGTTACATTTCCGCTAGCATCTTTGGTAACAATCAAGTCATCAAGTGAGAACTTGTAAGAGTATTGTGTTGCAGAAGATGTTGAATCGAATGTATCATAATCCGATGGAAGCGGGTAAGCAAGATCGGAAACGCCAAAATCAAAATTGGTGCTTGTGTCAGATACTTGAAAATCTGCTCCGAAATATGCTTTCTTTATGACACGACCGCCATGATCTGTGTAATCAGCACGTTGTGCATATGATGGGAATACGAAGGATCCAGTGAATGCGACGTTTCCTACATCAACGAATAACGCTGCTGTTCCCTTTGATTCTGCAATTCCGGCATTTGCTTTTACGAATGCTTGTGCAAATTGTGCAGATGCCGAAGCATTTGAGCCAAAGTTGGAAGCATAAGAGCTACCAGAATGCAGAGCAAAGCCCTTGAACTGGCGACCACCAAGAACGCCGAATGGAAGATATCTGGTGTCAGTAGCACCGGCATCAACGTCCTCGTTCATTACAACGCGAACATACTTTGATCTATTGGGGTAGGAGCCATTTTCATTGAGTTGTTTGTCAACAGAATCCCAAGAATAGGATCTATCTCCGATTCTTCTAGCGATATAAGTTTCTGCACTTGGATCAAGGGTGAGGCCACTAAATGTCTCAATAACTTGAACTGCTTTGTCCAAGTCCGAGGCTAATCTAATTTGAATCGTGAAAGAACCATATGAATATATATCTGGATTTGGTGCAGCTTTGATATCTGTGATAGACACCTTGATGTTCTTCTGAGTCCACTCGCCTTCGTCTAGCGACACAAGCTTGAATAGTTGTGCCATATTAACAGGGTCGTAGCTTGCGGGTGTTGTGCCAAGATCTTGTGATATAAACCATCCAGATTCGGCAGCTTGTGATTCAAATCTCATGCTGCCCTTGTTTACAGAGCCGCTTTGAAGAGCAACGATAACACCAAATTGATTACCGGCAGTTAATGATGTTCCAACTGTTTCTTGTATTGATCTGTCGAACGATTCACCGAGCCAGTATTTTTCAAGGTTCGTTGTGGTCGTTACTGTGCTATTTACGAAAATTGGGTTTGTGTTGAATACTTTTCTGATGTAGATATCGGACGAAGGCTCAAAGTTAAATGAACTTGTCATTATGGCTGCGCCTGCGGCGGTCTTAACGATTGCTTTAAATTCTGCGTTATCGCCAGTAGAAGATACCAATATGGCACTTCCAGTTACTTGTGTTCCTGTGCTTCTTTGCGAACCTGTGAGGACAATTGAACCTCCTTCATTAATATACCATACTGCTGCCAGCGTTCCTGTTAAGCCGCTTGCTGAAGAGCCAGAGGCAATAACAAACAATCCATATGCTCCACCGTTGGAGGCAACTGTTGCGCTAGCGGTGGCGACTGTTGTTTGCCAGCCGGCTTTGCCTGCCGATGTGGCGGCCGTGTCTTGTTTTCCGGTAATACGGAAAAAGTTTATTGGGCCAACGCTGGCGTTTAAATAAGCCTGTGCGGCGTATGCTGCGTATGTTGGGGCAGTATAATTTCCTGTTCTCCAAACGTCGCCGCCGATGTTGCCGGGAACTGGTTCGCCAAAGACTTGTACGAAATCACTATAAGAAGCAACTTGTACCGGGCGCATTGAGGGGCCGTGTTCTGATCTGCCTATAATAATTGGACCAATACCAACTTCGTCGGCTGGGATGATGGACTTGTCTACTTCGCTAATGTAGATGCCGGGAGAAAGAAAGCGGTATCCTTTTGCAGTCATGTGGTATAAACTCCTTTAACGATTAAATGATTAATTTAATATCTGGTAGTAAATAGTCTATAGAATCGCAAAAATCCTCTCTTTTTTTATTTAAGAGTGTTAATAATAACCGTTTCTCTTGGAAGCTTAAACTCCACTACTGTTTCCCTAATGATAATCTTGGGAGTATCACTCTGTTCGTTATCATTAAAAATATACCCAAGAACATCAAACTTTAGTTCTGACATATATAATCTCTCATTGTCTGCCATGTTCTTTATGTTGTTTGTCATTGATATAATAGAATCGGTCGGATAAAGCAATTCATATGAATGTCCTTCTCTTCGAATTGAAAAGATTCTTGATTGACCATTAACTGCAATAAACTGGGTTATCATGCTGTTCATCTGCTCTAAGTAATAGCTTTTAAGAGTTACTGAATATGAACACTTAATGTGTACTGGTATTGGGGCAGTTACAATTTCATAAACTATCTTTTTATTTTTGTTTCTTCGGTTAAAATCCTGTGATTCCCTAAAGGAGTCTGCATTTGCAAATTGTGATGTTTTTGCCTGCTGAATTAACGCATCAATTCCTATAACTCCGTGACCATTGTAGTAATTCTTGTTTGTAGGAATGGAGGCTTGATATTTGCCTCTAAAATTTGCCGCTGGAGAAGTTGCCGTTCTTTCTACAGAAATTAGTGGCAATATTAATCTTCCACCACTATCTCTTATGTCTTTATTGTTCTTAATCTGAAACGATCTTTCCGCAGAAGTCCATATGATAGGTACTTTTTTGTATCCTTCATGTGTTTCCAAGTTGACATTTATTCTATCATTTAGCCAATCATAAACAGCAAAATCTATTGTTTCTACTTTAGAAGGAGACAAAGGAATGGTAAATGTTTTTGGATCAATTGGCCTTTGCATCGATTACCCCACAAATACTAATGAAGGAATTTTTTGTTCAATTTTCTGCAAATTATCTGATAGCACAGCTTGTTGTTCAACTATTTTGGGGTATATCATTTCTGCCAGAATTGTCTTCAATTCATCTCTCAGTTCTTTCTTTTCTGTTGCCGCTTCTGATAATAATGCAGTACCATTTAAAGTAACTGTTTCGCCGGGAATTGGGATTGTGTTAAATTTAGATCTAACTTGGCCTAATGTTTCTTTACACAGTACCAAGGCATATCTTCTAATCCATTGTTTGCCAATTGAGTTAATACTTTCATATGGAATATTAGCAAATGGCAACGTATTCATGTTGTTGATTCCATGTACGCCCGTATCCATACCTGTATCGTTTTCGGTCCACGGATCCGTTGGTATTGTAAACTCAACCCAGAAATTAGCCGGCGTTACGGTGCTTGGTACTGGAAATAATCTCAACATGTTATTCTTAATCTCAAAAGAATAATGAGAGTTTCTTGTATAAATCGATGTTTCATAGGCCATGGCTTGTAACTTATTTTGCCACACCGGAATGACCTCAAAAGTTGAATCATCGGCGTATTGTCCATATGAAGATAGATTGCCAACTGTATTCAGCCCACCATAATATCCAAAAAATCTCCACATTGCTGCTGGGGTTTTATAAAAGACCCTTCTTATGATTGCTCGCTTGTTTCCTAGTTTTCCTGCATATGGTACGGGGCCCCCGGTGGCTGCGTCTATATTGTTAACAGATGCAGATTCAATTATGTCCTGTAAATTATAATCCTGTTGAGTATCAACAGTATCTAATGATGCAGAGTAAATTGGGTCATTAGACGACAATCCACCCTCTACAGCAAATGCTCTGCCTATATTCCTCACAAAGTCTAGAGAATATTTTGGATAGGCTAGTTCGACTCTATTGCCGCTTAAAGCTGTATATAAGGCAGAACCAGAAACTAATTCACCATCATGATTAAATGTGCCGGTTGTCTTGCCAAGATAAGATGGGAGTGCGTTTGTTGCTTGATGCAAATTGACGATATATGAGTATTCTAATACTGATTCTTCATAAGCAGCATAAACATTTCCAGTTGTCAGTTCAATATCTAAAATATCTCCACCAAGCTTTTTATATACAAAAGCAACTTGATCTGTGGCTCCGGATATAAAAGCCGCAGAAGTGGAATAAATGCCAAGCGGCAAGGTGGCAACTACATCCCCCAATGTTCCGACAGAAGGAAGTACAATGGCACTTAAAGTGCTGGCGGGAGTTAAGGTAGGGACGGCCATACACTAATTAGTTTTAATATCAGAAAGAATACTTAATGCTTGCAAATTCATTAGGCAATAAAAAACCCCCGTTATTTCTAACGGAGGTTCTTTACCGAGATAGATTAACTATCTTGTTTGGCTACTATGCGCCGCCCTCACCAAACATGCCGCGAATGACAACCAGACCGTAAAGGTCGGGACGAATCATCTTTTTTGCATATCTGGTCATAACGCCCTTACGTGGAACGAAATCATCGATACCAAAGATGGTAGGAGTGACTTGTAGTGGCACATAAGGTGCATATACGAATCCGCTTTCAAGGAAGGAACTTCCCTTACGGCCGATTAGTACTACGTTACGGAGGAAGTATGGATCAACATACACATCCCATTTCTTGGAAATGGAACCGGAATTAACAACACCAACTTCGCCTCTGTCTTCATCAACAGCGATTTTTGCACGGAATCCAGCGGTCATTTCGAGGATTGAGGCAGTTTCTGGACCACAGACGAGGAAGTTTGCACCACCACGAAGAGTCTTTCTGTGAATCTGAGCAGACAGATCGTTGAGTGTTTCGATAAGGGTTTCATACCACATCGAAACGGTACCAGTGAAATCTGGAGCCTTTGTTGATGCACCAACTTCTACGCCAGTTGTTCTGTTGACAAACAAGCCGGGAGAACGTGCCCAGTAGTAGGTTCCAGCAGTTGCACCCTTAACCAAGTCTTCAAGAATTTCACGGTCGATTTCAAGACCGATTTGCTCTGAAAGAATTGAGGTAAGCTCAACTTCTGCATCAAGATTGTGATAAGCACTGAGATCTTGTCCAAGTTCTGGCGACCATTTTGCTTTCATTTTCTTGGTGATGGCAGTTACAGACACTGAATCAACTTTTATGTCAATTTCTGGAATTGCGGTGTTGCCTTCAAGACCCCAATCGCTTCGTCCGACTACTGAACCGAGAGCATTGCCAGCACCAGCAGCAGCAGTTCCGCCAAAGTCGTCAGTCTGTGCATAGCTGATTGCTGTAGTACCAGAGAGAACCATATCGGTGAGGATATTGGCAACAGTTCTCACTCCGTCAAGAGAGACAAATGGCAGATACAGTAGTGTCTTGGAAGAAGTAGTACTACCAATAGAAGTTGCGCCATCACCAATTTGGTTTAACCTTCTGACCAAGCGTGTGCCGCTGGTTGAGCCGGTTACGTTTGGAACAGTACCGTTTAGCGTAACTGTTACAAAATTTTTCACATTTAATTGATCAAATGCAGAAAGTGGTGTCGAGAATATTGCAATATTGGTTGTACCAGAGACAAAATCAGCATCATAGTGTACGAAGGTATCTACGTTTGCGCCACCACCAGTTGTGGCACCGGCACCGAAAGTACCAGAAGCAACTAGTGTAAGTACGGCACTGTGCGAACCCGTTGGAGAGGTATAACCGTTGCTAAGGTTATAGAAGCCCTTCTCAGCGTTTGCAGCAGTTAAGCTAACACCACCAGTGATTTGCTGACCAACTACTCCACCACCATATATGGAATCTTGTGCTTCGTAACCAATTCTTGGACCTGAGCCGGCAGTTGAAGATATCTGGAAGTCGAGGAAGAATATCAGACCCGATGGAAGGCTCATTGGTTGTACCGAAACGAGTTCGTGGGCGATTAAGCCAGCGAATACTCTACGGACGATTGGAAAAGCTACAGCGGCGAAGCCTTCTACGTCGCCACTTGCCATCGATGAAGATTCACGGAGAAGTTCTTTTGCTTGGTTCTCAAGCAAACGAGCCATTCCATGACGTTTGCGTTCATCGGAAATTCCTTCCAATAAACCTGTTTTTTCCCACTTTTGAACGAGAGCATGGCCTTCTTTACGAAGATCTCTGTTAACCATGCCTTCTGTTAGTTTTTGAATTATAGACATTTTAAAATACTCCTTAAATATTTATTTTTTTTTAGCTGCAATACCTGCGAGAATTTGCATTCTTTCAATAGCTGGTGAAGATATTGAATTATGTTCCTCTCGCTCTATGATAGAAGAAGAGTTTCTATAGATTGCTTCGCTTAACGATTTTGGTCCATTTGACGTACTTGGCAGAATGGACCGCGTTGCGCTTTGAAGTGTTTCATAGATGACTTTTGCTTGTTCTATCGATTTTGCATTCGTAAGCGTTTCGACAATTTTATGTTTTTGCCGCTCATTCAAGGAGTCATTGCTTAGAACACGATTTTTGTAAAGAAGCTTGGCATTAGATAATGTTAAATTGCCAAGCTTCTCTTGAAGAGTTTTTATGCCGGCTTCATATCGCTCAACTTTATCAGCTAAAGCTTCTGCAACCGGTATAATCTCTTTCATCTTATTTTGATAAGATAAAACTTTTATTTTTAAATCTTTGTTTTCTTTCTTAATCTTGCCGTACTCTTCTTCTGTTTCTTTGTCGAGTTGTACTTGTTTTGCTCTTGCAAGTTCATTTGCATATTCAATTTCTGAGCTTGTGGCATGATACGTGTGGCCGTGGGGAACTACTTTTGCGTCTACTGTTAGTTGCTCTAATACATCAAGCAATTCACTTTTATTCACTTCATAGCCACTGGTGCTTCTTACGGCATTAAGTCTTATATTTAATGCTTCTGCGATATTCCTTAATGGAATCTCTATCTGCTCTTCATCTTCTGGACATTGCTTTTCATCGCAAAGCTTTTCTTTGTCTGCAATTCCTTTTTTGTTTCTGTCCAAAAATGCAAATGGCATAGTTTTAGTTACTTCTGGTGATTCTGGCGTGGTTGTGGTGCCAACGTCTGTTAAACTAATTCCAATATCTTCTTGCTCGCTTAAAAGCTTTTCTAGAGCTTGTTTAACATCAACGGTATATCTTTCCAAAACCATCGCCTCCGCATTTTTTAATGCAGCTTCTTTAAGCGTAATCGCATCTACTATAGCTTCATCTAATAAAGACATACATAAATCTCCAATAAATTATATTATTATAAAAATAAGTAGTACCATAATACCAAAAATGCAAAAAATGTTTGTATTTGATACTGAACGGTTGAATGATAAAGATAAATAAACATTATTAATTCATAGTTAAGCTGTAAACTGTGGATTAAATGTATTCTCTCTTACACGATAACATTTTGCTACGATTTCAAACTTGTTTTCTATTTGGCCAAATAATGCCTTTGGCTCCATTAAGGTTGTTATTTCGTAATATTTATCGCCATAAAGAACAAAGTCTCCTTCACGAACATAAAGATTCTGATCTTCTGTCAATCTTTTCTTATGAAAATGAATTTCAATTGTTGTTGACTTGTCCAAGCCAAACGAGTCTTCATTCTTTGTTTCATCACCATTGAACTTAACAAGAGCATAAATTCTTACTGGAGAATAAAATATTTTCTGTAATGCCTCTCCGTATAATGAATGGAAGTTTGTCCTTTCGGCATCTATAGGAAAATACAATACCTGCTGGCCTATGACCCTCTCAATAAGCTCGTCGTTGATTTGTTTAACAAGATTGCGCTCTTTCTCTCCTGCAAACATTGGAGGAGGAGGAGTTGCTGGTTGACTCCAAGCAGTATCAGATTTTTTAGCTCTTGCCATTAATATAAATAGAAATAAACTTTTATTCTACACACACAATGTTGCTTTCCACTCCATATTCTGATTATCCGTCAGGCAGATCAAGTGTTCTTCCCCAACGTTGCAATCTGAAATGATAGAAGAAGAAACAACACTTTGCGCTATTAACGCAGATGCGTATGGCTCGCAAACTCTTATAGCCGTTGGAATTCTGCCAATTTCAATATTAGCTAATACCCAATTAATTACATTTTCCACTATGAATTCTCCAACATAATTTGATCAGCATCAGTAGTGGTTTGTGAGCCAATCAAATAGCCGATGGTGGTGGCACCGTCCATTAGCTTTTGTCCCGTCTTGCCATCGGTACAATACATGACATCTCTCAATCTTCCAATAAATGTATATGGAGTGGAAAATTTACGCATGGTTATTGCTTGCCTAACAAACTTGCCCGATGTTGTTCTGAGTGTTGTTGTATCGGAC
>Ga0181358_1001144_pt1 | contig 12201 bp, 25 predicted proteins | sample Fa13VDMM110SD_FD_130096 | JGI IMG/M metagenome (GOLD analysis project Ga0181358, IMG submission 130096) | Freshwater viral communities from Lake Michigan, USA - Fa13.VD.MM110.S.D | ecosystem: Environmental > Aquatic > Freshwater > Lake | place: USA: Michigan | collected 2013-09-24
ATAAATTTTGTAATATACAAAGTGTAATTTTATTTCCAGTTTTATTTATCACCGAAGGTTTATAAAAAACCCCGAACTTAATCGGGGTTAATTTTTAGTCTTCGTCCGTTCCGAACTCCAACCCACCGAAAATAAATTCGGATAAGTGTGTCAAAAACTTTTGGTACAACTCACTATCGAATTGAACATCACTACTACTATTTTGAGTGATTTCCACAAAAGACATTTTATTGTCAATTGGTAACTCATTCATAAGTCTCTCGGTAAAGTCCGAACCCTCCCACTCGTAATTGATTTGAGAGTCAATGTGTTCTTCGACAATGTTTCTAATTGTACTTTTTACAATTTTAATTTCTTCTTCGGTCATACATTTTGGTTTTAGTGAAACACAAATATACTACTATTATTTTAATACCACAAATTTATTTTTGATTCCAGTTTTATATGTAATACGAGAACATAAAAAAACCCCGAACTTAATCGAGGTTAATTTTTTAAAATGAAGTGTGATTGATTTCTCTACTAAATCCTAAAAACTTATGTAAAGGACAAGGAACATCACAATCCCTATCGTGTAACCAATCGTCTTCGTTGTCTTCGTTGTGGTGAAACGTTTCAATGAATAAAGGTTCTTCCTCATTCCCTTCCTCACTATCCATTCCAATTTCTTGAATGGGAACTGATACGGACATATTAGAAACGTCATCAAAGAATGTAATCATTTCCTTTTTAATAAGGTCTTGAATTAAACTCTCTACAACCTCACGGGTATAAATGTGTTCCATTCCCGTAGGTTTAACCTCGAAACTTACCAAAGTTTTATTTGAAAATTTCAATTCCAATTCATCGTGTAAACGATTACCATTATTCCAAATTTTTCTTAATGTGTTCATTTTAGTAAAGTTTATGAGAGGTATTAAATTACCTCTCCGATTAATTCCAAACCAATTGTCTCATAACCTTCTCCTTCATATTCATCTTCATCCCAATCTTCATTGTAAACCCAACCCACATTTTTATAGGTGTCCATTACAAATTCTTCATCCCATCCATTTTTCTTAAAAAATTGTGTGAGAACGTCCGTGTCATCATTACCCAAATAATAATGATTAATAGTTTGGAAATCATCCGAAACTGAAATAAGGTAAAGATTTTTTCCGATACCTCCATCAACTTTTACTTTTAAATCTAAATTCATTTTGTTTTGTTTTAGTGAATGAATAATCAAATATACAACTATTAAATTAATAAAACAAAATTTATTTTCATTTCCAGAATTGTCCGACAACCTTCACATAAAACAAAACTGGAAAAGGAATACCACCACAGGATTTCCAGTTTTATTCGGGTACAGGTAATACAGGGACATAAAAAAACCCCGAACTTTCGTTCGAGGTTTCTTATTCAGTTTGTTGGGTATTACACCAACTCAACAAGTTTGTTGAAGATACCACGTTCAACCCCTCCGATAGAACGTTCCGTCATACCAAACATTTTCTTTTCGGTATTGTCTCCTTTACCAATTGAGTGTGTCGTGTACTTCGTAACTCCCGAAAATAGTCCCCAAACGTTGTCACCTTTTTGTGATAACTCTCCGTTCAAGTCCACGTAGAAACGTGACATCTTATTACGGGTAACGGTTGGAATGGAATTAATATCCATAAGGTTCGTCTCTTTTGTAAGGTTGAATAAGTCCTTAATAACTCTGTCACGAATAACATTGTCGAAACGTGTCTCTGTCATACGTGTGATTTTCTCGAACATTACTTTTTCTTCGTCCAATACATTCTCAATACCTCTACAAATTTCGTCAATACGGATAACCATATTTTTAGTGTGACGAACTTTACTATCCAATTGTTTGTACGAACCGAAGAACGTATTTTGACAACTGATTGTAATGTTAGAAGGTCCGAATGATAGGGACGTACTTCCGTCGAAGGAATTGATACCCGTCAAATATCCTTCAACTTTGTCCGTTCCGATACGTAAATCGTTGGACTTCAATTGAATGAATACTTTTTCTCCTTTACCGAAGAAACCACTTCGAGAAATTTCAAGTCCCGTCATTCCCGAAACTCTTTCTAATAACTCGACTAACTCCGAATTCTGATAAGGATAATAATCATTACCACAAATCGACAAATAATCATTCGTGTCATTACGAATAATACACTTTCGGTTGTCAATTGACACACCTGACTCTGATTGTACCCCTTCGGTACGTACTGACCAATTAAGGTCGTTGGTTGTTGGAAATAACATAGTTATATGTTTTAATGGTGAAATAATAAACAAATGTAAATCTATTTAAATTATAAAACAAATCTATTTTCAAAAAAAATCAATTTATTTTAAATTATTTTTATTTCCAGAATTGTCCACCCACAAGTAATACAAATAAAACTGGAAAGGTTTGTGATTTGGGTTCATTTCCAGTTTTATTCGGAATGTGACGGAATGTGATTTTTTGAACTTCCAAATTTATTCGAGACTTTTTTTAACACAAAAACCCCCGAACTAAAAGTCCGAGGGTTTCAAATACAATAACAAAAATGAATAATTCTAATCGTTGTAATTGACGACAAACCATTGAGACGGATCCATATTAAGGAGAATATCTTGTGAGTAATCACATTCCATATCCGTGTCCCAATCGTCCCCCATTTCAATTGTCTTCCAATCAATTGTCAATTCGTTCTCCGAATGAAAGGTTACAACCCCTTCCGTTTTGTTTCCTTCATAAAACCAATGGTGTTTACGAATTTTAACAAACAAATTTTTCATAAATTCCTCCGTGAGTGTGTGTTCGTCACAACCCTCGAAATAAACTTCTCTTTCGACATCATCAAAACTGAATTCGATTTCTCTGTCTTTGTAATCTTGATTTGACATAATAATTTTTTTAGGTGAATAACTATAACAAATATACTACAATCCAATTGATATCCAATAACAATCTAATTTATTTTTGTTTCCAGTTTTATTCGATTGTATGTAATACAAAAAAAGGAGGACTTTCGTCCCCCCTTAATTTTAATGTTGGTATTCGTTTTGTAATTCGAATGTATATCGTGTTGTCTTACCTTGAAGGACTTGTGTCATTCCCTTCTCCAACACCTTCATATCTTTTGTTGATAGGAATTTATCGGTAATAGGTTTGATAGTATCCAAAATAGGTTTCTTCGTTGTCTTCTCGAATAACATTCTCAAATCAACTCCCCACTCCTTTGGAACACTCCCGTGTCTATGGTGACTAACTTTTGATTTTCTATCACCTCGTTTCATTGAAACACTTGGGGTTTCGTAAACATCAACTTCGTCATCGTACCAATCAATTTCGTCGAATGATACTAACATTTGATTTAACTTCTTTGTCTTTGTGTCTTTCCAAAAAGATTCAACTTCTTGTTGTAACCTTTCCTCGTTTACATACAACTGACTTTTTCTATTCGAACCCGAATAGTCTGAATTAATGTACACACGAATTTTTTCGTCTTGTGTGAATACTTGAATGTTAAAACATTCCCTTGTGAATAGATTTCTCATTTGATTTTGTTTTAGTGAAATGATAAACAAATATACAACTATTAAATTAATAAAACAAAATTTATTTTTGATTCCAGAATTGTCTGATAAGTAATACATAATATAAAACTGGAAATGTTTTTGTGTTGGGGGGTTTCCAGTTTTATTCAATTATATGTAATACAAAAAAAAGGTGAACTTTCGTCCACCTTTATCACTATCCACTCACCAATTACTCAACTTTATTTATGTTTACTATCGTACCTTTCTTCATCTTGTAACAATACTAATTTGTGTTCTTGTTCAAGATTACTTTCAGAATAACTTTGTAATACTGACAATCCCTCGTCTCTACAATCACCTTCATTGTAATAACTTCCACAACTTTCAAGTAATACTTTGTGTACGTGTCCTAAACTACAAGTTTCAATTTCATATACTTCATACTTGTAAACGTCCCCCGTTAAGTATTCATCGTAAGTTTTAACTTCCCCGTCCATAATCAAACTCAACTTCTCTTCACCTCTTTCAAAGTCTTCTCCACACATTAAGTTTAATTGTTTTTCATCAATGATTACCCAACCAACTTGTCCACTATCCCAATTACAATTGAACGGACTCGTACTAATTGTAATACCCGAATGGTCGTACAAGTACAAAGGTTTGTAAGATAAAACTTTGTGGTCTCTATCAATTTGATTTTTCAAGTCTTCCCAACTATCAAAGTCACTTGACTTGTAATTGTGTTTATCACCTAAATTGTAGTTTCGGTGAAAACAAATCATTGTTGTAATGTTATCCCAATCGGTTCTTGGGTTCATCGGGTCTTCGTCTCTTTCGACTTTTAATTCGTACTTTTTCATTTTACTTTGGTTTTAGTGAATACAAATATAACACTTTATTTATTATAAAACAAAATAAATTTATTTCCAGTTTTATTCAACAGGACGTAATTCGGTAACGGGGGTTTGATAGTCTTCTTCGACGTCTTCATATTCGTTTCCTTCCGTGTCAATTAAACACAGACTAACATTGTCTTTGTTATAGACTTCAGATATTGTTCTCACAATACCCTCGTGTAATACCTTGTCTCCCGACTTTAAATTTTCCATATTAGTTTACATTTGTGGTTCGGTACTTCCAATAATATCCCAACAATCTTTTGTAGGAATAAACAAAGTACCCTTTAAACAAATATCGGTTCCCGTTTCTTTACCTTCCTTTACTTTATCTAAATGAGACTGAAAGGAATTAATTAAATTTTGAATATCCCACACACAATATTCGTCTCTTAATGTTTCAACTTCTTTTCTTAATGTTTTGTTTTCCATTTGATTTTGTTTTAGTGAAATACAAATATAATACAACTTTGATAATATAACAAATTAAATTTTGTTTCCAGTTTTATTCGATTATATGTAATACAAAAAAAAGGAGAACTTTCGTTCTCCGTTTTTCTTAACCTCTTTTGTAAATCACTCCATCTACATTCACTTGTAAGACATTTGAAATGTCCAATGTAATTGGTCGAATAGGTTTGTCCGTACCTTGATTATCGTAATTGGTTTCGGTAAACTTAATCCATTTGTCTAAAAACTTTTTGTCCAATTCGTTTCCGTTGTGAAAGTAAGTAGTTTTTGACTTGATAGGACTTTCAACAAAATACTCTAACATTACATAAGTTTTTGTTTTGGTTTCCTTGTCGGTTAATAAACATTTTGAAATATGTTCTTTACCTTTCAATTCTCCTTGTTGATAGTCGGTAATTTCCTTACCTTCTTTTTTCAACTCATTTTCAACTCTGTCTTTGTAGTTTACAACTACTCTAAAACAATTCATCACTTCCTTACTAACTTCCTTCCAATACGGATTTTTACTTCCATCAACTTTGGACTTCAATACTAATTCATTTGGGTTATCACTTTTACGGATAACATAAACGAAAGGAATTTTTGAACGATTTTCAATGTCAAGGAATAAATCCTTAAATCCTTCATTGTCTACTAAAATTTCGGGTTTTACTAATGTGTTAATCATTACATTATTGGTTTATGTGAATTAATAATCAAAGATAGTAATTTATTTGATATAAAATACAAAAGGTATAATATATTTTTTATTTATTTTTCTTTCCAGAATTGTCCCGTGTGTATTACAACAAACAAAACTGGAAATGGAAATCCACCCCCATATAATATTTCCAGTTTTATTCGGTAATGTGTAATACAAAAAGGGGAAATCTTTCGACTTCCCCAATGTGTCTAATTCATATACTCGTCCGAACTAATCAACTTGTGTAGTTCAGTCATATCGATTAATTCACTAATCGAGTCTCGAATTTCATCTTTCAAACTACTCTTGTCGAAGGTTACTTGAATTTCTCGTCCACTCATTTCAAGTTCAATTTCGTCCTCAATGTCGTAGTTCTCGATAATTCTTTCGACCTTGTCAATTAAGTCCTCTCTAAATTCTTCGAGGTCAAAATCAAACTTCTTTGTTTGACCTTCGAGTTTCTCCAACTCTAACAACATCTCTCCTAATAAATGTTGAACATCTCCTTTTGAGTAAATTGACGGAAAGGAGTCCATCACTTGTTGTTGGTGTTTTTCAACCACTTCTTTAATCGTGTTCATTTTTCTTTTGGTTTAAGTGAATAATTTTGAACTCCACAAATATAAACATAATATCCATACCATACAAACTTATTTTTGTTTCCAGAATTGACCACCAAGTATTACAACAAACAAAACTGGAAAGGGAAGTCCACCCCACACCAGTATTTCCAGTTTTATATGTATTACCTTCCTCCGGGAATTGGTGTGTGAAATGTGTGGACATAAAAAAACCACCCCTTTCGGAGTGGTCTTCTCTAATGTGTAATACGGACTATTCGTCCTCGTCTTCTTCTTCTTCTTCTTCTTCCTCCTCGTCTTCTTCGGGAAGTTCGTCACCATCTTCATCGTACTCTACCCAACCTTGTCTTGGACAATTGTCAGGTTCTTCGTCCACCCATTCGATAGTCGGGTCTTCGTTCAAGTTCGGTGAAATGTGTGGTTGTCCGTTGAAGGTTAAATCAATCCCGTGGTTTCGGTCTCCGTTACCTCCGTTCATCTCGGAAAGTAGTTCGAAGTAATCCTTACCCCCGAATTCTCCGTAACCCTCGTAATCGTTTTCCGTCCACTTGTTTCCTTTGTTGTCAGTCATTGTGACTTGGAAAGGTGTGAGTGAGGAGATTGACCTCCTTGTGTCTTGTGTAATCCAACTGAATTGTCCCATTGTTATTTGGTTTTTGGTGAATAATAACTAATACAAATATAAACATAATACCAATACAAAATACAAATGTTCCAAATTTATTTTTGTGTCCAGATTTGTCTGTCAATCTTTGAATGATATAAAACTGGAAAAGGAATCCCACGAACACCGGTATTTCCAGTTTTATATTTCCCTGGAGTTTCCAAGAAAGTACAGACATAAAAAAACCCCAAACTTTCGTTCGAGGTCTATACTCACTAACCACCAAAACTCTCTTAATTTAGAACTTCGTATTCATCTTCTCCGATTACAAGTCCGAGAGTTCTCCCGTTGTCCCACTTCACATTGAGAATGTCAAACCCAATGTTGTAAATTGTTCCTTCCGTTCCACTTTCAATAGGGTTCGGGTCGTTCATTTTAATAAGTCTAACTCTTTTGTTGAGTAGTCTTAAACTTTCTTGTTGTTGTACTTGATTAAACATTATAATTCGTTTGGTTTACGTTTTTTAGGAATATGAAATTCGATAATAAGAAATGGAATGATAAGTCCAATAGAGTTATCAATCTTTCCGACCCCGAAGAATACTCCTTCGTAATACCAATCGATAGTAATGTACTTCGATAGTAAAATTCTTTTTTGTTTCATTTTTGATGTGTGTTTAGTATGAACAAATGTATGACAATTATTCGAATATTAAAGTATAACACAAAAATATTTTTATTTCCAGTTTTATATATCACCAGTCTTCACGGGGAAAATGTATGACATAAAAAAAGGGTAAGACTTTCGTCCTACCCCTTTCGGTAATGTTCGTGTGTATTACCTATCTATACATCAGTAATACTTCGATATCACTTAAAAATTCAACTCTCTCTTTTACATAATCCAAAGACAAAGTACAATCAACACTCTCTCCCGTTTCGTGGTCATCTCCTAAAATCAAACCATTTTGAGGAATAGGGTCGTCGTAGTAACCACCTTTAAATCTAAAAAAGTTTTTACAACCATACAATCCGTTGTCGTCCGAGTAAATCGTGTTCATATCATTTACTTCGGTACAAGTGAAAGTGTCACAACCGATAATTTCTTGAATGTGTTTGTAGTCTCCGACTTCAACCCACTCAATTGTTTTTGTTTCAACATTGATAAAGATACCTTTTTTCATTTTGTTTTTTTTTGGTGTTAGTGAAAAATAATTAATAAGAAACAGAATAATCCGAAAATAGTAATTAAAAGGACAACTCCTTCCCATAGTTCTCGGGGTTCTTCTTTGTGTACTTTGTACAACTCTTTAAAGATTTCTTTCATAAAATTGTTTTTTGGTGTAATTGAATAATCAAATATACGACTATTAATTTAATAAAACAAAATAAATTTTGTTAAGGTTTTCACAAAACAATTTTTATATTATATAAAACTGGAAAGGGAATACCTGGAACACTGGTGTTTCCAGTTTTATACCACAGCGCCGGATCATGATCGAACAGTACAGTACAGCGCAACTGGTAGAAATAGAAAAAGGGTGGTCTTTCGACACACCCTAATTCGTTTTCACTCACCAAAGTATCTTAAATATGTTCAATACCGACGGATAGAATTTCCTCTTCGTTATCTTCTTTATCGTTTTCTAAAAACACAACATTTAAATTTTCCCATTCTCCCCCAAACTCTTCCATATACAAATCAAGTAATCTACTAACCAACCAATCGTATGTTAAATTGAACATTGAATCCTCGTCTAACTTCTCTTCTAATGTTTCAACTTCACAACATAGGTCGTTTAATTTTTTAATGTCTCGGTAATACGTCGGAATATCTCTGACATGTATTACGTCCTCATCATGAATCTTTACCTTGTATGACATCTCTTTCTTTTTTTGTTGTCACAAAGGTAAGTGGATTTATTGTGTATAACAAATAAAATTGTCACAATATTAACATTTCCAGTTTTATACAAAGTTAGGTTCCTCCAAGAACAGAACCGACGGGACAAAAAAAAGGGAACCATTTCTGATTCCCAATTTCTTTTTCACTCACCAAAGTACCTTTACCCCCACTTAATCTTTTGTTTGTCTTTTGTCAAAATGTAATAAAGAAAAATTACATAGGACATTGTTACAATAATGATTGTCATAAATGTAACAACCAAAATACATTTCTCGATGAGTTCCATAATTTTAACGAAGTAGTTTTACAAAGTGTCCGAAGTGTTTATCAAACACTTTTACCGAATTTTCATAATCCCCTTTTGTCATTTCGTTAAAAAAATCTTTTTGATTTAATCCTAACTGACGACAATAGTTCATACCCGTACCGATAAGGTTGAAAACATTTCCTTGTTCTCCCGTTAAGTCAATTTCTACCATTGACTTGGTTTGTTTTTCTACAATCATTTTATTTGGTTTTAGTGAATACAAATATACAACTATTATTTTAATAAAAATCAATTGTCCCAAATTTATTTTCATTTCCAGTTTTATACATCCCTGTATTCTTCCGGTGACGGGAACCTGTATGACAAAAAAAAACCCCGAACTTTCGTCCGAGGTCTTTGTAAACTTTTTCTGTGGTTATCCTCTAACTCTTTTTCTAATGAGACTCCAACCAATTCCGTAAATTAATGTAGAAAAGAATAAGACAACACATAACATCCACAACACAACGAGTGAACTTTCCAATAAGGTGTCTTGACTTGTAATCATTTTGATAATCGTGTTCATAGTTTTTTCTTTTGGTGTAAATGAATAATCAAATATACGAATATAATTTTAATATACAAATATAAATTTTATTTCCAGTTTTATACAATCTCGTCCGTCCCCAAGAACAGAACTGACGGGAAACAAAAAACCCCCGAACTAAAAGTCCGAGGGTTTCGAATTATGATAAAAACAAATCTAAAATCTTTTTAATCCCCTACCTAACATAAAATAACAACTACTTAAAATAACAAACCATAATAAGAAACAAACGAAATGAATTACTTCCGATGTTTCAATCATTAAGAACAGATGTGAAATCATTCCAACGGAACTTCCAATCATTCCTAATGTGTACTTGGTAACTTGTAGATTTGACATAATGATTTTGTTTTGGTGAATCAATACCCAAATATAACACAACCCATTTAATATCCAACACATTCCCCAACATTTATTTTCATTTCCAGTTTTATACATCCCTGTATTCCCCCGGGTTAATTTCGTCCGAACATAAAAAAACCCCCGAACTAAAAGTCCGAGGGTTTCGAATATCTAACTTACTTTAAAAAGTGGTGGGTCTTTTTCTTCTTTGTGGAACTTTAAACCAACCGACACTATAAAATAACATTCCGATGGGTAAGGTAATGAATGTATACCAATTCACAAGGAAACTTGAAATAACTTCGTATTGATTATATCCTTCTTCTGTCCGATAATCCGAACATAAAATTGTAAGGAAAATACAAATGGGAAATACTAACATTAAGATTACCCCGAGTGACTGAACATTTTTTTGAAACTTTTTCATTGTTTTTTCTTTTGGTGTGAATGAATAATCAAATATAATAAAACTTCCGTAATATAAATCAATTAATCCAAATTTATTTTCCTTTCCAGTTTTATACATCCCCGTATTCCCCGGGACGAAAAAAGTATAGACATAAAAAAACCCCCGATAAAATCGAGGGTTCAAAAGTGGGGGAACTTTTATTTTTTATTCTTAAAGAACTTGAATTCTTCTTTATCTAATTCTCCTTGTAAGTCGGTTAACACATATTCTCCCGATTTAATTTTAACTTCAGTTTCTTTTTTTGTTTCTTCTAAAAACATATTCCGATACCTTCCCGTGGTATTTGAATAATTCCAATACTTCGTGTCTAAGTAAACTTTTTCATTTCGAATCATTACAATGACACTATCGTAAGATTTAAAAATTCGTCGGTTCCCAATTCTGATATCGTATTGATTTGGAACGACATTTCCTTGGTGACTTTTCATGTTGGTGATTTCCATTTTGTTTTTATTTGGTGTGAATGAATAATCAAATATAATACAATTCATTTAATATACAACAAACTTATCCAACTTTATTTTCCTTTCCAGTTTTATACAAGATCAGGTTCGACGGGACAAAATATCTTCCAAATTTTTTTTGAACTTTTTTTAAAACAAAAAACCCCCGAACTAAAAGTCCGAGGGTTTCCAATTTACTTTAACCTATTTTAACCAAAAACCATATCTTGAATAAATTCCATATTAATACCATCTAAAATGTTTTTAATATTTTCCAATGTGTAATCTTTACTTTGTAATAGTTCGTCAAGTTCGTCAACAATATCACAAAGGTCGGAGGTGTCGGGAAGGTCATTCATATCAAGTCCAACAATCCTGTTAATTCGAGAATTAACCAAACGATTTGATACTTCCCTACTTCCGTGTAGATTAACTAATAAATCTAATTGTTCTTTTGTCATTTTAATTTTATTTAGGTGTAAATGAATAAACAAAGATAACACTATTATTTTAATATCAAGAAATTATTTTAAATATATTTTCCTTTCCAGTTTTATACCTTTCCCAGTTCCCCGGGGAATTCGGTACAGACGGGACATAAAAAAACCCCAACTTTCGTTGAGGTCTTTCTTTTTGTGGGTGGATTACTTCTCCACGAACTTCATTCCGTTGTGTCGGTAGATGTCTTCAAGTTCCCTAAGACACTTACTACCGAAGTGACGTTGTTTCGTAAAGTCTCTAATTGAAAGTTCAATCATGTCCTTCACGGAGGTGATTCCCATATTGGTTAGGATATTGTACAAACGTACCGATGTTCCTAACACTTTATGAGATTCAAGTTTCCAAACCTCCTTGTCTAATAACTCCTTTGAAAGTTTCAAGTTTGGGTTGTTAGAAGTTCTCTCGTATCTCCCTACGATTTCCTTCATGGTCAAGTACTCTTGGTGTGTGATTTCCATACCCCTAAATTAATATTTTATAACCATAATACCTAATAGTATTGTAATTTATTTTCATTCTAAATAAGATGGGGGTGTACCACTACCCCCCATAAAGGGTACCCCCTCCCCCCTCCACGTATCCCCCCTTATATAGGTGTTTTTGGGGGGGTCTAAAAGGGGGGTCAATAACGCAACTGAAATTTTTCCGGAAAAAAGTTGTAAAAAAGGGAAAGACCCCTAAAAGTGAAAAAAAAATTTCCAGAATTTTTTGGTAATATTTATACATATGAGCAAACACACAGATAAAATCAACGCAATGAAATTGGCCGGTAAGGCCATGGAAGAGAAATGGGTAAAGTCCAAAATAACTCCTGAGAAAAACGAGGACCTAATGAAACAGAAGATTGGCGAGATAATAACTAATAACCGTAAAAAGGGTTTCTCATTTTTTAGATAATGAACCTACAGGAGAACATATGTA
>Ga0181358_1001147_pt1 | contig 12188 bp, 11 predicted proteins | sample Fa13VDMM110SD_FD_130096 | JGI IMG/M metagenome (GOLD analysis project Ga0181358, IMG submission 130096) | Freshwater viral communities from Lake Michigan, USA - Fa13.VD.MM110.S.D | ecosystem: Environmental > Aquatic > Freshwater > Lake | place: USA: Michigan | collected 2013-09-24
CCAGATTTAAAACAATTTTTTACAGACAAAGAAATTCAAAAATCATATTTAAAACAATTAACTAATTTATAAACAATTTAAAAACAAACAAACATGATAACAGCAGTAGTAATACTAATAGGAATAATAGCAATTGTGGCTTACCTAACCTACACCTTTGATAAAGACGATAAACTACCAACAGTACTCCCTTACACAAAAGAGGAATTAGAAAACATCAAACTTGCAGAGGAATTATACAACAAGGATTTAAGACCGGTAATAACTAAGAAAAACAAAACAAAACCAGCACCAGAACTTGAAATAGCAGAAGCGGAATTTGTACCAAAGGAAATTAAACCCGAGTTTCTCATTGACAAACCAGCCAAGAAAAAAAGAAAATACTATCCTAAAAAGAAAAAACAATAATATTTATAAAATATAAATAAACGTTATGTCTGTTAAAAAGGTTTCGAAGGAACTAATATTTGTTCAAGTAGCATCATATAGAGATCCTGAATTATTATCTACTATTAAAGATTGTTTAGCTAATGCTAAATATCCTGAAAATTTACGCATTTGTATTGCTTGGCAACATGCTGAAGAAGATGAATGGGACAATTTAGATGAATATAAAAACGATCCGCGTTTTAGAATAATGGATATTCATTATAAAGATGCTAAAGGAGTATGTTGGGCTAGAAATAGATTACAAAGATACTATAACGGAGAAAAATACACATTACATTTAGATTCTCATCACCGGTTCTCTAAGAACTGGGATGAGACCCTAATCAATATGCTAAAAAACCTCCAAAAGAAAGGGCATAAAAAACCACTACTTACAGCTTATCTCCCTGGATATTTCCCTAATAATGATCCTGAAGGGCGTAATAACGAAGTATGGTTTACTAACTGCGATAGATACATGCCTGAAGGCCCTATATTCGTTGCTCCTGGTCATGTACCTAACTGGGAAACTCTTACAGAACCTATACCCGCTAGATTCTACTCAGGTCACTTTGCTTTTACCTTAGGTGAATTTACTCACGATGTGCCTCATGATCCTGAACTTTATTTTCATGGAGAAGAAACATCTATATCTGCCCGAGCATTTACTCATGGGTATGATTTATTTCACCCTCATATTCCTGTCATTTGGCATGAATATACTAGAGAAGGAAAAAAACGCCATTGGGACGATCATGAATTTTCTCCTTTAGATAAAGCTTCATTTAGAAAATATAGAGCATTATTTGGGATAGATAATGAAAGTAGAGAAGGTATGGACTTTGTTGGGTTTGACTTAGGAAAAGAACGTACATTAAATGAATTCGAGCGTTATATTGGGGTAGATTTTAAAGGTAAACGAATACAAAAACATACATCTGACCAAAAAATACTTCCTATGCCTAAAATGACAGAAGAAGAATGGGAATTAAATTTTGTAAGACGTTTTAAATATTGTATTGATCTTTATAAACCATCTGTACCTGATGAAGATTATGATTGTTGGGTAATAGCATTTAAAGATAAAGATGGAGTTGAAATAATTAGAATGGATGCTGACGTCAAGGAAATTACCCAAATTAAACAATCTAATCCTGGTGGTCACTTTTACAATATATGGAGGGAATTTGATTGTTTAGAATATCCTAAAAGCTGGCTCTTATGGCCACACAGCCTATCTAAAGAATGGGATCATGAAGTTATACAAAATGAAATACCTTACTAATGAAAAAACCAAATAGCAGAAAAATATTTATTCACCTACCGGCATATAGAGAACCAGAATTAATACCAACCATTAAATCTGCTTTAGAAAATGCTAAATATCCAAAACGTTTAGTATTTGGTATTTGTAGACAATTTAATCCTGAAGATGGGTTTGATAATATCGATGAATATAGAAACGATAAACGTTTTAAAATTATAGATATACCTTATGAGCAAGCAAAAGGTTTACCTTATGCTCGTTATCAAATTAACACATTGTTAACTGATGAAGAATATATCTGTCAATTAGATTCACATCATAGATTTGCACAAGATTGGGATGTTACATTAATTGAAATGCACGACCAATTAAAAGCCAAAGGACATAAAAAACCTATATTAGCTGCTTATTTACCTTACTATAATCCATTTAACGATCCTGCTGAACGTACTCTGGAACCATGGCAACAAACATTTGCTTGTTTTTACCCACATGGTACAATCTTCATCAGACCAGGATTATTAACAGGATGGAAAGATATGACTGAACCACCACCATCACGATTCTTATCAGGACATTTCTGCTTTGCTGATGGGCATTGGGCTAAAACCGTTTTACACGATGCTGATATTTTCTTTAGTGGGGAAGAATTAAATTTAACTGTACGTTCTTATACTCACGGTTATGATATGTTTCATCCTCATAAATTAGTAGTTTGGCACGCTACTATGAGAGAAGAACGTAGTGGTAAATTAGTATGGGATGATCAATCTAAACGAGGTGAAGATTGGTGGTCTCAACAAGATAGTGCTAGAGCTAAAATTAGACAATTACTTCAAACTGAAGATAACGGATTTGACTTAACAGGATATGATTTAGGAACAGAACGTACCTTAAAAGATTATGAAAAATATACTGGTATTCACTTCAAAAAACGCTCAGTACAAAAATATACCTTAGATAATAATTATCCTCCAAATCCATACTATTTAGATGATCAAGAATGGGAAAATTCATTTATGTTTTCATTTTATCAATTAATTCAATTTAGTAAATCTACATTTAAACATGATGATTATGATTTTTGGATTTGTGCCTTCGATGATGAAAATGGAGAACCCATATGGAGAGAAGATTACCAAGAACACCAAATTAAAAACATATTAAACTCTCCCGGTGACTGGTATAGCGAAGAAAAATTCTTTTTAACTGAAAAAATTCCTACTCGTTGGGTAATTTGGGCACATAGTAAATCTCAAGGGTGGGTAGAACGAATTGAAGAACAAATTAATTATAAAAAATAAATAATGGATTTAAATACATTAAAACCAAAAAATACTAATCATAAAAAAATTAGACTAGGCCCTCCAGAGGATGGAGGGTATGTAATGCCCGAAATTGTACTTGAAACTTGTACTGCTTTATTTACATACGGAGTAGGAAATGAAATTCGATATGAATTAGAATTTGCTCAAAAATATAATAAACCTGTCCATATGTTTGATCATACAATAGGTAGAGAAAACTATTCAATAAATGAACTTATACATTTCTATGCTGAAGGTTTAGGGTTTGGGGAAAAATGTAAAGATGTAATTGAACATTATGATGAATTAAAAATAGAAGGTGATATTTTTTTAAAAATTGATATTGAGGGCGCTGAATATGATTATTTGTTGCAAACTAATATTAAAAAAATAGCATCTTTTACAAATGGTATTAATTTAGAAATCCATTGGATAGATGATATTAATAATAGAAACAAACTTATTCAAGTATTGGATAGTTTAGCTCCTTATTTTACATTATGTCATATTCATGGAAATAACTGGGGGGGTTTATGGCAATATGAAGGATTTGATATACCAAAAGTACTCGAATTATCCTTTGTAAATAAAAAATTAGTAGAATTAGAAAAAGAAGATAAACAAACTTATCCAATTAATGGATTAGATATAGCTAATAATCCTAATATCCCTGATTATTTATTAACCTATATAAATTAATATTAATAAACTATAAAAAATGAAATTTATAATAACAATAGCAGGCCCTACTATGATGTATCGACTAGATCTTATGAAGAAATCTAGCCCCGATATTATTAAAGATTATATAATTATTTTTACGGATAGATATTCTTATAATTTATATAAGGAAAAAGGATACCATAACGACTTTAACTTTGTCATAATGGATGACATCAGAAATAATTTTCCTATTAGTTTAGAATATGAACAAATACTAGAATTACCTACGGAAGAAGAATATTTAAAAAATTTATATCCCTTTTATAATGGTAATAATAAAAAACTTTTTCCGTATGACATACATCGGTTTATATTACCTTACTTAGCAGAACAAAATATTTTAAATTTTGCTATTATTGATTCGGATATGATTTTAAATAATAGTAAAGACCTATTAGCTAATTATTTTAAATCAATCCCAAAATCTTATCTTTATATGCATATGTTTGATTTAGATTTAAACTTACAATCTAGATTACCCTTATTCCTAAAAAACCAACACCTCTACCCCGATATAAATTTTAATGTAACGACTATGAATCAAGCTGATGGATTTATTAGAGGATTTAATTTTAATTCTAAAGAAGATTTATTGTTATTGTTTAATATATGGAATGGAGCAATTGAGGAGTATTTTACTGGTCATCACCCTCATATTGGTGGAGGAAACGTTATTTTAGATTTAGCTTTTATATGCCCTTATGCAATGCAGCTTTTTAAAAGTAAAGGATACATATTTGAAGATTGCAATGTAACACGTACTATTCATAACCAAAGATGCTATCAGCATTGCACTCGACCAGAAGATACTATTTACTTTGGAGCCAGAGGTGGATGGCAACATTATAATTTTAATTATTCTAATGTTAGTACTATTTCTAATTTTATAAAGAATAATAAAGATCAATTAAGAAAATATTATAATAATCATTTATCCATAATAGATATAACAGACACTCATGTTTATACTACTATCTATGAAAATTTATAATAGTTATAAACTAAAAGCCCTATTAATAAATTAATAATATAAATTAACAAACCCTAAAAAATATGAATCAAGTTATAATAACACTTACTACAATACCTTCTAGATTAGTCCCTGAAGCTCTTGAACACGGAATTATAAGCAACATTAACTCATTGTTAAATCAAGATTATGATGGTGAATATGAAATACATCTTAATGTTCCTTCTGTGTTAAAACATACTGGTGAACCTTATATTATACCTGAAGAGATAAGAGAAATTGCAAATAATAATCCTAAATTTAAAATATTTGACAATTTAGAAGATTTAGGCCCTGTTACTAAATTAACTTATACTTTAAAACGCATTGTCGATCCTGAAACAATTATAATTGTGTGTGATGATGATCTAATATACCACCCAGGTATGGTAACAGAACAGGTAAACAATCAACATAAACACTCCAATACCGCTGTAGGGTATGATGGTTGTGGTGCCTTAGATCCTACTGTATTTGACGATGTACGAAACCACTATGTAGTCTCAGTTTATAAAGATATAGAAGTAAATATATTACAACATTATAAAACTATATCCTACAAACGTAAATTTTTTCAAGATGACTTCTTTACAGATTTTGCCCCCCACTCTTGGAATGATGATATAGCAGTATCCGCATATATGGGTAAACAAGGTATTAAAAAACTGGTTGCATGTTATGAACATGAAGAATCTTTGCTTACTATTGAAGAATGGAGAGCTAAAGGAGGAGTTACTACATTTCCTGTATTAGGACATACCTCTCACCAACGTGAAGAAGGATGTACATTATATAGAGATAACCAAATAGATGATAACTACATGTACTTTCATAGAGCAGGATACATAAGATAATATATAAAATGGGTATAATTATAAAAACAGAAGATACTGCTTTTAATTTAGAAAATATTAAATTTCAATTAAATAATCTAAATGCAGACGAAAAAAATAAATTATTAGAATATTTAACTGCTACTCCTCAACTAGATATAACAAATAATGATATCACATTAGTTACTGGGCTTTGGGATATAGGCCGAGTAGGTAGAGATTTTAATCATTATATTGAACATTTTAAAAACTTCTTAGATATTCCTATGAAGATGTTTATTTATGTTCCTAAAGAATTAGAATATTTAGTTTGGGAAAAACGCTCTAAGGAAAATACTCATGTTAGAATATTTGAATTAAGTGACATTAAAGATAACCTCTATGCTCCTTTCTGGGATAAAACCCAAGAAATTAGAACTAATTCTGAATGGTTAAATCAAACAGGTGAGCATGGTTGGTTACCTAATAGCCCACAAGCATCAAATGAATGGTATAATCCTATTGTTCAATCAAAAATGTTTATGCTTCATGATGCTAAAGTAATGAACGTATTTAATACTGATTACTTTCTATGGTTAGATGCTGGTATTAGTAATACTGTATATGAAAAATATTTTAGTGATAATAAATGCTTAGATAAAATTACTCCATACTTAGATACGTTTTTATTTTTAAGTTATCCTTACGAGGCAAATGATGAAATCCATGGTTTTGACTTTAAAGCTATAAACAAATATGCTAGAGAAACAGTAAAATATGTTTGTAGAGGTGGATTATTTGGAGGTCATAAAGATTCTCTCTCTCAAGCTAATGGAACCTACTATTCTCTACTCCAAGATACCTTAAACTCAGGTTACATGGGCACTGAAGAGAGTATTTTTAGTATAATGGCATATTTAGAACCCCACATTTATAGACGTTATGCTTTAGATGAAAATGGATTAATTGTAAAATTTGTTGAAGCTTTATTAAATGATGAAATAAAATTAGAAAATAATGGTACTCGTGCTCATGTTTTACCTAAAGGAACCTATGCTCCTCATAAAACCAAAACATCACTTTACATGCTCACCTTTAACTTCCCAGAACAAATAGAACATACTTTAAAAACATGGGAAGAAAATTCAATGGATTGGCTTACAAAACCCAGACTAATATTATTAGATAATTCAACTGATGAAGCTGCAAAAGAAGATAATAAATTAGTTGCCCACCAGCATGGATTTGAATATATTTCATTAGAAGGAAATACAGGAATAAATGGTGGACGATTATTTGCTGCTAAACACTTTGATGAATCTGATAGTGATTATTATTTCTTCTTTGAAGATGATATGGGTTTAAATCCGGCAAGTGATACTGGGTCTTGTAGAAATGGATTTAAAAATCATATTTCTAATTTATATCGAAATGTTCATGAAATAATGGCTCGAGAAGAATTTGATTTCTTAAAACTATCATTTACAGAAGTATACATGGATAATAATATTCAAGTATCCTGGTATAATGTACCACAAGCATTTAGAAGTTTTCTATGGCCCGATTACGATCAACTCCCCGTTTCTGGTTTAGATCCATATGCTCCGAGAACCAAATTTGATAAGATAGAAGTCCACAATGAGGCATCGTATATTTCGGGAGAAATTTATTACTGCAACTGGCCTATGATTGTAAGTAGAGCAGGTAATAAAAAAATGTTTTTAGATGTAGAATGGGCACACCCATACGAGCAAACATGGATGAGTTATATGTTTCAAGAAACAGTTAAAGGAAATATTAAACCGGCAGTATTACTAGCTTCCCCAGTAAGGCATAATAGAATAGTTTACTATAAGCCTGAAGAAAGACGTGAGAATTAAAAAATAATTCGTATATTTAAAAGGTTATGTATCAATCAATTTATTACAATAGAAGCGCAAAGCAATATCATTTAAGAGATGATAAGAGAGGATGGGTTGAATTCCAATACCGTCCTACTTGTTATATTGCTAACGAAGGGGGTGAATATGAGACCCTAGAAGGTTCTAGAGTAACTCCAACTAAACAGTATAGTTATAAAGATCCTAATGCTTATGAAAGCGATGTGGATAAATTTACTCGTATTCTAGTAGATACCTACTACGAATCAGATGATACACCATCTTATCAAAATATAGTTTATTTAGATATTGAGTGTGAAATAGCAGGAGCCCTTACTCAAGATAGTGTTCGAAACCCTCAAGGTAAAATAACTGCTATTGCATTGTATGATAATAATTCTACAACTTACTACTGTTATATTTTAGATGAAGCGCAAGCTATGACTCCATCCGAAACAGAAGGTAGAAGCATTATACCTTGCCCATCAGAAAAAGACTTACTAGCTCGATTTCTCAATAAATGGGAAGAATTAGACCCAACAATAATATCAGGGTGGAACAGCGAATTCTTCGATATACCGTACTTATATCACCGAATGGCCAAGGTATTGGGAAAAGAAGAGGCCGCGCGTATATCGCCGTTAAATCAAGTAGATGACACCGAATTTTTAGGAGTTAAAACCACTACTATAGCAGGTTTAAACCATCTTGATTATATGTTATTATTTAAAAAATATGTAACAACTCAAGAACCATCTTATGCTTTAGGAAATATAGGTGAAAAATATGTTAAATTAGGTAAACTTGAATATTTAGGATCTTTAGATAAATTATTTAAAGACGATATTCAAAAGTTTATAGATTACAACATTCGAGATGTTAAAATTATTATTGAATTGGAGAAAAAACTTAAATTCATTGACTTAACAGTTACAGTATGTCATTTATGTCATGTTCCTTATGACCAAATTTATATGTCAACTATGTTAAATGAAGGTGCTATTTTAACCTATTTAAAACGTAAAGGTATAGTTTCACCAAACAAACCTACAACATATAATCCTTCATTACGAGATATTAAAGAAGAATACGCTGGTGGGTACTTAAAAGATCCTACTCCGGGATTATATGAATGGGTTATTGATTTGGACTTTACCTCATTATATCCATCAATTATTCGTTCTTTAAACATAGGTATTGAAACTTTAGTAGGACGTATTGTAAATAGAGATAAATACGATAACCAATGGTCCCTTAAAGAATTAAAATTACTTAATCCGGAAACTGAAGTTACTATTGAACGAATTAACGCTAATCGAGGAGTGGCTCGATCTAAAGTTAAAATAGGTAAAATTATTGAATTAATCGAACAGGAAAATTGGATTATATCTGCTCCGGGTGTTATATTTAGTAAAACTAAAGAAAGTGTAGTATGTGAAATATTAACAGATTGGTTTAATAAAAGAAGTGAATATAAGGCGTTAATGAAAGATGCCTTTAAAGTCAAAAAAGATCCAATATTAGGAGACTTTTATAATAGACGCCAACATGCTTATAAAATTAAATTAAATGACGTTTACGGATGTTATGCTATTAACGGTTGGAGATATACGGATGGTCATAAATTTATATCTAAGGCAATTACCTTAACAGGACAACGTTTAATCCAAGAATCTATTAAACATGTAAATAATTGGATGAACCAGCAAATCAATACAGAAGGTATAGATTATATCGTAACTTCAGATACTGACTCACTTTTTATTCAAGTTAAAGATTTACTTAGACAAAGATATCCTAATTTAGATTTAAATAATAGAGAAGAAACAGTTAAGTATGTTTTAGAGATTGCTACTGAAGTACAACAGATTGCAAATGATAACTTACATGGTTTAGTAGTTGAACTATTTAATCTACATGATAGAGAACATTATTTTGACTTAAAACAAGAAGTTGTACTTGAACGAGGATATTTTGCAGGTAAAAGACGTTACGCTCAGTTCATTGTAAATAAAGAAGGCGTTCCTGTAGAAGAATTAGATATTAAAGGATTAGATATGATGAAATCAAATTTTCCTCCTTATTTTAGAAACTTTGCAAAGCAATTGCTTCAAGATATTATGTTTGGTAAACCTAAACCTGAAATAGATAAACAAATCTTAGCATTTAGAGAAAGCATAGACACAGTAGATTGGAGATTATTATTAAAACCCACTGGATTAAAGAATGTAAGCGGGTATATAGCATCTTCTCCTAGATCTGGTGAGATATTCTCTAAACTTGAAACAAAATGTCCAATCAATACAAAATCCGCTATATATTATAACGATTTACTCAGGTTTAAAAAATTAGATAAACAATTCAATACATTCCAGATTGGGGATAAGATGTTCATTGCTTATTTAAAAGATAACCCCTATAAAATAGAAGTAATAGGCTTTAATGGATATAATGATCCCCCATTTATCACGGAATTTATAGAAAAATATTTAGATAAAACTAAAATTTTTGATTCTGTTATAAAGAACAAATTAGAAACTATCTATGATGATTTAAAATGGGGAAAACCTATATTTAATAGTAATATAAATAAATTCTTCTCGTTTGGATAACCAAAAAATAATTATTATATTTACAATATGATTAAAAAATTAGACTTAGTAGAAAATATTGAAAAATACTACCTTGGTGGTGTTGTTGAAAGTGTTAAATGGAATATATCCAATAAAAAACTTCATATTAACTTTGTATCTCCTCATCAAGATTTAGTAGGTAATATTGAGTGTGATATTGACTTAACTGATGGGGTATTAGGTATATTTAATACTAGTGCTTTATTAAAATTGTTAAGTATTTTAGATATGGATATTCTAATTACTATTGAACAACAATATAAAACACCTGTAAAATTATTGATTGAAGATTCTAATTTCTCACTTCAATATTCATTAGCTGATCCTTACGTTATTACTCCTTCACCTTCCATAGATGAACCGGAGTATGAAACTACGTTTATTATTGATGCTGAATTTATAACTAGATTTTCTAAAGCAAAAAGCGCATTAGGTGCTAATACTAAAGATATCTGTAGAGTATCTAATACAGTACATGAAGATGGAAACAAGCAAGTAAAATTTATATTAGGAGAACCAACATCTCATTCTAATAAAATTGAATTTACATGTGATGCCTCATATGAAACAACCCATCCTAATATTCTCCCTTTCAACTCAGCACATATTAAAGAAATCCTTAATGCTAATAAAAATGACATTATAGAAGCTAAGGGATCAATTAGTATGAAAGGACTACTCAAATTAGAGTTTACTACAGAAACTGGAAAATCGATTTATTATTTACCTGAATTAAGAACAACATGATAAACCAAATAATCAAAGCTAATGATGATTTATTCTTAATAAGAAGAATAACTAATGAATACTATGAACGTTTTGCAAGTTTATGGAATGAAACATCTATAAACCATAAAACATTTAAAAAAGATGGCCGAATGTATTTCTGTGAACTTATAGAAGAGGCCCAAATTATAGAAAATAATATTAACCAAAAACAAGAAGAAAATGATTAAAGCAGTATGGGATGCCATAATTGTAAAGGCAGACGAGAAAAATGACCGTATGCACGGAAAATTCATTATTCCTGATTTAAGCCAAGAAAAAGCAATAATCGGAACGATTATCGACATTGGCCCAGGAAAATGGAATACAGCTGGAACTGAAAGAGTTCCTATGTCTTTTAAATTAGGAGACAGAGTATTATTACCTCAAGTAGGAATAACTAAACTAGAGTGGGACGGAACAGAATACTTAGCAACTTCAGAAGCTACAGTATTAGGATTAATTGAAGAACAAAACTAAATATGAAAACAGCCTTTAATCAAGACGCTAAAGAGAAATTAGCAAAGGGTATTAAAACCGTAGCAGATGCTGTAGGTTCTACCTTAGGTCCATACGGACGAAATGTATTATTCCTTGACGAATATGGAAGTGTACGTAGTACAAAAGATGGTGTAACTGTAGCTAAAGAGCTTAAAAATCTTGAGGACCCTATTGAACATATAGGTGCTCAAATGATAAAAGAAGCATCTATTAAAACAGCAGATAAAGCCGGAGATGGAACTACCACATCAACGGTATTAGCTAACGAATTAATCCAGAAAGCATTTAGTAGTATAAACATTAATACTAATGTGGTATTAGTAAAAAAAGGTATTGAAGCCGGAGCTGCTGAGGTATTAACAGGTTTAAAACAAATTAAACGTGAAATTACTTCTCCTGAACAAATTAAACAGGTAGCTACTATTTCTGCTAACAATGATGAAGAAATTGGAGCACTAGTTGCAGAAGCAATGGAATTAGTAGGACAAGATGGTGTTGTAACTGTTGAAGAATCTAAAACAGGAGAAACATCATTAGAAACAGTTGAAGGTATCCAATTTGATAGGGGATACAAATCAATGTATTTTGTAACTGATAACAATTCAATGTCAGCTACCTTACAAAACCCAGTAATCTTAATTTATAATGGGCGTTTAGTGTCAGTTAAAGAATTACTTCCAATTCTTGAAGGTGCTTCTCAAACAGACAGTTCATTATTAGTTATCGCTGAAGATATTGATGGTGAAGCATTATCTACGTTAATCGTAAATAAAATGAGAGGTATGTTAAAAGTAGTAGCGGTTAAAGCTCCTGATTTTGGAGATAGACGTGCTGCTGTTTTAGAAGATATTGCTACTGTAAC
>Ga0181358_1001148_pt1 | contig 12183 bp, 10 predicted proteins | sample Fa13VDMM110SD_FD_130096 | JGI IMG/M metagenome (GOLD analysis project Ga0181358, IMG submission 130096) | Freshwater viral communities from Lake Michigan, USA - Fa13.VD.MM110.S.D | ecosystem: Environmental > Aquatic > Freshwater > Lake | place: USA: Michigan | collected 2013-09-24
TAAACGAATAACTGCCATTGACACGGTTGATGGATTTGATTTAATCATTAACGTGTATGTTGATGATGCATGTCACGGATTGAACGTGGATGTATCCAATGTACCTGGGGGTACTTTACTTACTAAACGAGAAGATTTTACTATAGAAGGAGACGTACTTTCCGTAGATGCAATTTCAATTGATATGTCTACAACCGAAATGCTTGGATAATTGTAATAATTTTCTTATAATATCAAGAAAAGGTTACCATGACTCGAAAACTAGATAAAGAGCATTTAGATGAAATTCAAGCATTGCGAGAAGCGTTTGTAAAAAATTCTAGTGCATTAGGAAATATTGCTATCGAATTACATGTTGTTACGCAACAACAAGCACAATTAGAACAAGAACAACAAAATCAATTACAACAATTTGAAACATTGCGACAACAAGAATCTGCATTGCTACAAAAAATGCGTACAAGATATGGCGATGGACAAATAAATATTTCTGAAGGTACATTTACTCCAACGGATGGTTTGGCTCAATAATATCATATTTATTTTAAAATCATAGGAGTAATAAAATGGCAGAAAGAATAGTTTCGCCTGGCGTATTTACGAATGAAGTAGATCAATCGTTTTTAGCCGGCGGAGTAGCACAAATTGGTGCGGCAATAGTAGGTCCAACAGTAAAAGGACCTGCATTGATTCCTACACAAATAACTTCATATGGACAATTTGAAAATATCTTCGGTGGGTATACTGATGATGTAAATTCTTATGTACCATATGTGGTTCAAGATTATTTGCGTAATGGGAATGTAATTACAGTAACACGTTTATTGTATGAAAATGGATATAAATTAACAAATGGAGCATTAGCAATAGTTGCATCATCTGGTTCTGTTAATGTTGTAACACATGTATTGCATCCAGTGCAAGCAGTAACTACAAATGGCGCTAGCAATGTATTTCAAAATTCCATAATACAAAATGGTACAAGTGGTTCATTTGCAATTACAGTATCAGGATCGTTTTCGGTTGCAACTGGAACCGATGCATCTGCCATTGGATTCAATGGTTCATTTAATGTATCACAAGCAACTGCAATTTCTGCTTCAATATTTACGGCAGGAGTAAATGTAAACAATTACATTAGCAATGTGTTTACAACAAATCCGAAATCTACAGCTTTTCCAGTATATGTGATATATGAAAATCGTAACGCAAATTCATTATTTAATAGTTTAGGTGCAGTAACAGTATCATTGCAAATACTTTCAAATTATGAAATGTTGCAAGATTATAACACTGCATCAACACCGTGGATTACGTCGCAAAAAATTGGTAGCATTGCAACTAATTTAATTAAATTACATACATTGTCTCATGGTACATCAGTTAATTCAGAAGTAAAAGTAGGAATACGAGACATTCAAACTTCAACCGAAGTAACAGATCCAAATGGGTATCCAACATTTACGGTAGTAGTTCGAAAAGTAAATACAGCTAATATTCCAAATACACCGTATGCATCGCAAGATACAGATGCAGCACCGGACGTAGTTGAAACATATGTTAATTGCAATTTGAATCCATCTTCTCCAAATTATATAGCAAGAAAAATTGGTAATCAATATCAAACCATCAATGATTCAAATCAAATTGTTATAAATGGAGAATATGCAAATTTATCAAGATACATTCGAGTAGAAGTTACAGATGCAGTTGCAAATAAAGCAATTTCTAATACATTGTTTCCATTTGGATTCCGTGCATTAAGTTCACCAATACCGATGGTATCTGGTACATTAAATTTATCTGCAGCAACATATAAAACATCGCAAGATATTAGTGGAGTAGGATATAGTTCTAACAATTATTTTGGATTTGACTTTACTGCAACACCAAACTTAGCATATTTAGCTCCAGTTCCGACATCGGGTTCAACTACTGGTAGCAATTCTGATTTTGATATGGGTAGCATTGCACAAGATGCAAGTGCTGGATTTCCTACGATTGCTCCATATAGCGGCTCTTTGCAAGCAGCATTAACGGGATCGACATTTACAACTAATGTTGCTGTTAGTACTCGTAAATTTATTGTTCCATTCCAAGGTGGATTTGACGGCGCTCGTCCTAATTTACCAAAATATTCTGGAGCTAATATTTCTGCAACTAATACGTTTGGGTTTGATTGTTCGTCAACAACTAGTACGGGCACTGTTGCTTATAATAAAGCATTTACATTGTTATCGAATACAGATTATTATGACATGAACATGTTGTTAACTCCAGGTATTATTCATAGCATTCACCCTGCAGTAACATCATTGGCTAGAAATTTAGCTGAAATGCGGCAAGATACATTCTATGTAATGGATTCAAATGTAATCTCAGATTCAATTGCAACCGTAGCTACTCAATTAACAACATTGGATAGTAATTATACAGCAGCATATTGGCCATGGGTACAAACACCAAATGTAAGTAATGGCGCACCTATTTTTGTTCCGCCATCAGTAAAAGTTCCTGGAGCATTAGCATTCAATGATAAAAATAGTGCACCATGGTATGCACCTGCAGGATTAAATCGAGGTATATTGACTGCATCTGATACTAAACCTAGACTTACTCAATCAGATCGAGATACATTGTATCAAGCTCGTATTAATCCTATTGCGTTCTTTGTAAATGAAGGAGTATGTGTATGGGGTCAAAAGACACTACAGGCTCGACCAAGCGCCTTAGACCGAGTAAATGTACGGCGATTACTTATTGCGGTTAAGAAATTTATTGCATCTTCAACTCGTTATTTAGTATTTGAACAAAATACAGATGTAACTAGAAGTAGATTTTTAAATATTGTTAATCCATATATGGAGTCGGTACGTGCTAATCAAGGTTTATATGCATTCCGAGTTATCATGGATCAAACAAATAACACTCCGGATCTTGTTGATCAAAATATATTGTACGGACAAATATTTTTACAACCAACTAGAACGGCTGAATTTATTGTATTAGACTTTAATATTCAACCAACTGGAGCCGCATTTGGATCAGGGCCAGCATAAAAAGTAATTTATTTTTTAAAAGGTAGGATTTCGATTCTACCTTTTTTACTGTTAATGATATTTATAATAAAAAATAGGATAATAAAATGGCATTACAAGATAGTATCAATCCGGCTTTGGCATTCAAGACTGATCAGGAAATGTTTAGTAGAGCATATTCTTGGGAACCAAAACGCCAACATCATTTTTTATTAGTATTTGACGATTTACCTGCATATTTAGTTAAGGCATCTGGAAAACCAACTATTGCAAATGGTGAAGTTGCATTAGATCATATTAATGTTAAGCGATATGTAAAAGGGAAATCTGAATGGAGTACAATTACAATGACATTGTATGATGCTATTGTACCATCAGGTGCACAAGCTGTAATGGAGTGGGTTCGTTTACATCATGAATCTGCAACAGGTAGAGATGGATATTCTTCATTCTATAAAAAATTGCTTAGATTACATCAACTTTCTCCATTAGGTGAAGTTATTGAAGAATGGATCTTAAACGGTGCATTTATAACAGATGCAAGTTTTGGTACATATGATTGGGGTAGCGATTCCGTACAAGAAATTGAATTAACTATCAGATATGATTGGGCATTATTGAATTTCTAATATATTTAGTTAGATTAAATGGGAGTTTCGGCTCCCATTTTCTATGTTTGATATATTTATAATAAAGGTTATAATATGAAACACACAACTCGTTTAGATAATCAACATTTGGTTGATAAAATAAAACAAGATTTCGACAAACAGCAACGAAATAAACTTCCATCAATTATTGCAACATTACCTAGTGCAGGTAGAATATACCCCGAATCAAGTCCTTTGCGTTCTGGAAAAATTGAAATGCGATATATGACTGCGTATGATGAAGATATTTTAACTAATACATCATATATTAAAGAAGGAGTTTTATTTGATAAATTATTAGAATCAATCATTGTTTCGGATATTGATATCAAAGAAATTGCATCGGTTGATAAAAACGGGTTGATTATTTATGCAAGAATATTATCATATGGTGCAGATTATCCTGTTAATGTAATAGATCCTGCAACAGGTAAAACAATTCAACGGACAGTTGATTTAACTAAAATTGGTTATAAACCTTTTGATTTACAATCCGATGAAAACGGAGAATTTACATATCAAGTAAATGATACTACATCAATCAAATATACATATTCTGTAAATTTAACTGATAATGATTCAATCAGTCAATTATTACAAAAAATTATCTGCCAAGTTAATGAATCTAGAAATCCATTAGACATTGAAAACTTTTTGCGATATGAATTTTTTGCACGAGATGCAAAACAATTTAGAACATATTATGCAGAAACAATGCCCGGTTTAAATTTTGATTATGAATTTGAAGGTGAAAATGGAGGCACCTTCATCGCCGGGTTTCCAATTGGACCAGACCTTTTTTGGTTTTAATCCAGAAGACCGAATCACATTGCATGAACGACTATTTAAATTGATTTGGTATGGCGAAGGTCGTTGGGACTGGGATACTATATATAATATGCCAATATCTTTACGTAGATTTTATGTAAGTCAAGTCAATAAAATTTTTGCAGAACAAGCAGAAGCACGAGAAGCTGCAAAAGAAAAACAACGACAGTCCGTTAAATCAAAATCAAAAGAGCCAGATAATCCACCATTCTTTCCTGGTAACATGAAATCTACTAAATAAATATTTATTTAAAAAAGGAATGCAATGGATATTGATCCATGGAAAAGTTTAAAAGATCTTGTTAAGGGCCTTACTGGTGAAGATATTGACAATCTAACCGGAGCCGTAACAACATTAGCTGACCTAGCATCAGTGTCAACTAAAGTAAGTAAGACATTAGTAGCATTAACCGTTCCAATATCAGATATAAATACTGGTTTAGATAAATTAGTTGCAGTTAATAGAGGTATAGGAAAATCATTTCAAGAAGTTGCAAAAAAAGCTACATTTTTAGAACAACGCAATTCAGAATTAAATAAAACATTTGGTATTACTAGTGATGCTGCATTTACATTGTCTAGCAATTTACAAAAAACTGCAAACAATATAGGCATTTCCGGAGAACAGGCAATAAAGTATGCCGGATCTTTAAAAAAATTATTGCCTACTATGTACCAACAAATGGGTGCAAATAATGAAACGTATGAGGGTTTGCAAATGGTTCAACATGCAATGCAAGCTGGTATGGGATTATCTGAAGAACAAGCAAATGCATTTACTGAATATGCCGGCGCACATTCTAATAATGCAAGTCAAATGTTAAAAGTAGCAGAAGAGGTAGCTAAAAGTGTAGATCCAAAAGGCACAATGGGTGCCATGAAAATGATTACACAAGGAATTGCAGATGCGGGGTCGGAAATACAACTTCAATACGGACGAATTCCTGGAACATTAGAAATGGCAGTTGTTAAAGCAGCTAAATTAGGATTTACATTAGAAGATCTTAAAGGTACTGCTGATAATTTATTAGACATTGAATCTAGTATTGGACAAGAATTAGAATATCAATTACTATCGGGTCATCGATTAGTTGATGATCAAGGTCAAAGTTTAACAAATTTATATCGTCAAGCAGCATTGCAAGGCGATATGAATAAACAAGCCGACATCATGAACAAAATTATAAAAGATGAAGGCGAAACTTTAGAAAATAACATGTTTGCTAGACAAGAAATGGCTAAAATGTTAGGCATACAAGAATCACAATTAGCATCTGCATTGCAAAAACAAAAGATTTTAGAAAAAGCCGGCGAAGCAGGTATTACTATTAATACAGAAAATGATGAATCAATTAAAGATGCAGCTGCACAATTGGTTAAACAAGGTAAACTGGACCAAAAAGACTTTGAAGCTTTCATGAAATCCAACGACACTCGAACAACCAATGATATATTAGATCAATTAGTTCAAGTTGCAACCGAACAAAAAATATTAACAGCATTGACATATCAACAACAATTTGCAGGTGGTGTACGTGACGAATTAAAGACTGCATTTAAAGATATTGAAAAGCTAATGATATCGAAAAGCATTAAAGATATGCGAATGCTTGGAAAAGATATAAGAGCTGCAGAAGCTGGCGAAGCGGCAGTTAAAGGAAATATATCGGCAGAGAACACTGAAACGAGTACCGCTGCACCTGCAAAATCAGATCTTTTTATTCCTGCAGGGGGCGATGATACTATAATAAGTGGCGATTTTGGAGCATTTACATTGGATAAACGAGATGATATTATGGCAGCTCCAGGTATACGCAACGCAATAAGCAATACCAATTCGGGCAACGGTGATATGATGAAATTTGCTGCAGCAATAGTAGCCGCAATACAACAACAAACTAACGTACTTAGTAGATCCGATTCGGGTTATCGACAAGGTATCAATGATTATTTTAATTAAAGGGCATTATGAATAACAATCCAACCGTTGGCAGTACACAATTTAATGCACCATTTGATATAACACCAAATCCGCAATTACCAAATCCATCTGCACAAAACAACGTACAATTTACTGCACCCTTTGATATAACACCAAATACAATATATACAAATCCAACTACCGGACAAACACAATTCATAACAAATTTTAATCCTGCAGGATTTTCAACCCCATTGTTACAAGATAATCCTACTAGTAATGTTGCATTTGTACCAAATTTTGATTCACCAATTGGTGCAACTGCAACAATAGTAGATAATCCGACACTAACACAACCACAATTTGTAACAAATTTTAATCCTCCTGGATTTTCAACTCCGAATCCAATATCAAATCCAACATATGGTAGTTTTCAATTTAAATCAAGTTGGATGTCAGAAAATTTTGAAGTTTTCAATAATGATACTACGCAAGCTCCTGGACAATTTAATACAACAAAACCACTTGATCAATTTGCTCAAATATTTAAAAATGATACAACACAATCGCCTGATCAATTTATAAATGGATTTAGTACGGCAGCACAACCACTGTCTGAATATTCGGTGCTTAGATATCGTACTGGTCCAATTCAACGTGGTGGTGCAGTGTTTAATAATTATACAAACGTAATACCAACATTTGGATCAGTTTTAAAATCTGCATTAGGATTTGGGGCAGCTTCTGCAGTTGCATTAACAGGAATTCCGCAAATTGGACAGTCTGCAAATCAATTAATTGAACCAATTTCAAATCCAAATGAAAGCAAATATTCTACATTACCATATCAACATTTATCATCAAACATTCCAGGTACGAGAATACCATATCCTGCTAAATATTTAGATTTTAGATCTAGATTAGCATATTCAACTATTGGCGTACCAGATAATTTAAATGGACTTCAAGATACATTGCAAGGATTAAGTAACTTGCGACTAGATGGAGCATCTGCAGCAACTAGAGGTAGTGGAAAAGCTGCACTTTATGCGGCCGCTGCTGCATCTCCATTAGGTGCATATTCAGTATTCAATCTAGATGGCGTTGGAAAATCTGGATTCGGTTGGGGTGATCATGATAGCAAATATGCAATACGGGCTGATTTTACATTGCGAAGTGAAGTAGCAACAACATGGACACCGGAATTAACAGCAGTACCAATTCAGCCAGATCCAGGAGAAGAAGGACAACTTAAATATTATCCAGGTCAATTCCAAGCAACTAGAAAGCCGCAAGAAATAGCAATTCCTTTCCGAGGAGATAAAGTTACTGTTATTGATTTTGGTAAACGTAGATTGGATAAAGCATATCAATGGCGTCCAAATAAATTTAAAAAAGGCGAATTAAATAACATATTAAACGATCGATTAGATACTACGCAAGATTTTATAAAATTTTATTTTACGGGACCTAATTTAGATCCTAGTCAAATTTCAAATCCATTAATAGAAGATGATGTAATAGTATTTCGAGCCATATTGACAGGATTAGATGATTCGTTTGCTGGAAATTGGAGCGAAATAAACATGATCGGTCGTGCAGATCCAAATTATCAATATACCGGATATTCTAGAAATTTATCTGTTAATTTTGATGTAGTTGCTACGGATAGAGATGAATTAAAATCTATATATAGAAAACTCAATGCATTAGCAGGATATACTGCTCCGACATATGATCCGGCTAGTATAGCCATGAAAGCTCCGTGGATGCGTTTAACAATTGGCGATTTATTTTTACAAACACCAGTTGTTATGACAACATTGGGTTATACATATGCAACAGATCATTCATGGGAAATCAATATTGAAGAAGATCCAGAAATGTTCCAAGTTCCGCATAAAGTTGGAGTATCTTGCCAATTCAATATTATTTCTAATTATTTACCGCAGCAACAAGGTAGATTCTTTGGATTAGCAAAACAGTTTGATAAAGATGGAGCTCCGATTCAAGGAAATGATAATTGGTTGAGTGACTTTAAAAATAATGTGCCACCACCACCAGTAGATCCGGTAGAAACGGGAATAACATTGTCACCTGAAGAAACTGCACAAAATTTATTAGATCAACAACAAGATGCAAAGAAACAATTAGAAAAAATTATCAACACAATTAGTTAATTCTAGAAAAAATTATCAACGGCTAAACTCATGAGTAGATATATTAATACCCAAATAATTAAAGATGATAATGGTAAACGAAAGTTGGCAACAACCATAGTTCCAGTAATACCAATATCTCAATTTGACACGTATATTCAAACAACGACTATTGAACGTTTAGACAAATTAGCATATACGTTTTATCAAGATGAATCATTGTGGTGGATTATTGCAACCGCAAATGGTTTAGGAAAAGGAAGTTACATCGTAGCAGCAAATACAACGCTTCGCATACCAAATAAAGATGGCGTTACGGATTATGTTGTTGCATTAAATAGGGCAAGATGAGTCAAAATATATTTTATAACAATGTAGATTTAAATTTGCAAGAAGAATTGAATGCACGAGGTCGTGCAGGATTTTATGATCGTAGTACAAAATCTTTAGATTTCATGTTAGGTAAAATTGCAAACGTGGTAATTATTGCATATACTACGGGTTCCGCGGATCCAAATAAAATAGTTCCGGGATCATATGGTATTTTAGGAGGTCGTACGGTTCAACAAGGTCGATATTTACCTGACGGCCCCGATGGATTTTTAAATGATAGAAAAACATATGTAGAAACAAGTGTTGATTTTTATAAAACGGCACTGGATACGCCATCTCGAGAAGATGCACTCCGCGGAACAGCACCAGTGCCAGGTCGTGCATTTAACAAACAAACAAAATATACGGATAGTTCTAGAAGAATCGGCCCTTATATATCATCTGTAGATATATCAATAGGCGATCATTCAATGGGTTTATTAAATAAAGCAACCGTACAAATTGTTATTCCTAATCCACAACGAGATTTAGATGGAATGGAAGAGGCATGGTTCTATCCAGGGCGATACATACAACTTCGAATTGTGCATCCAGAATCTGCAGTTATTACTAAAAAACCATTGCAAGATGAAACAATTGTACCAGATTCTGGAAGTTTGCAAAAACTTTATCCAAATGTCAAAGTTTCAGATTTAGTTAATAAATTTGGCAAAATGAATGTTTTTAATTTTGAAGGATTAATAACATCATTTGAATTTAGTTACACAACCGATGGAACTATTGAAGCTACATTATCAATAACCGGAACTAGCAATGTATATACCGATGTTTCTTTATATTTTAAGAAAACTGAAGACCCTGAAACAAAAACAAAAACATTTGATGCAAACACAGTAGAAATTAAACCAATAACTGGGTCGACTCAACCAACGGCAGCCGGGTCCGCGCCAGCATCTAATGTAGATCCTAATGCTACTCCGGTGATTGAATTTTATGGCGTATTATATAATCGTGTTTTAGACTTAATAAAACAGCATGAAATTAAATATCAAATTCCAGAACGAGAATGTTCCGTATTAATACCATTTTCTGTAGCCGATGATAAAACATCACAATTTGCAACTGATCGTTTTATACTTGCTGGGGAACAATATCTACCAAAAGAAAAATTAACGTTTGTATATGACAAATCATCTAGCGTTGCTGAATCAGTACAATTGCAAGAATTCAATAAAAAAGTACAAAAACAACAATCTGAAACTAATTATAATCGTTATATAACCTTAGGCGGATTAATTCATTATATCAATACTAATTTATTAACTCCAAAAATGCAAGGATCTGCAGAAACTGCAACTATTATACATGATGATAAATTTGTTTTTAGTAACTATTATCCAAACTTAGTATCATGTATTCCCGAAGATGTTTTATTTATGCCAGAAGATCCGGGTGGAACTTTAGGCGACGTGTCAAACAAATATGGACAAGTACGTTATTATCAATATGTTAAAACGGACCAAATATATAATACTAATGAGTGGACTTGGACGGGTATATCTGAAAATACAGAATATAGTCAAAAAATTTTTACATCGAGAATTTTTATAAATTTAGAAACTATACAAAAAATTGTAAATGATTTAAGTAGTAAAGGTACGAGTAAATTTACATTAAATGTATTTTTACAAAACATTGCAAATTTAGTAAAAACTGCATCGGGTAGAGCAATTGATTTAAGTTTAGTTACATTGCCTAATAGTAGTACCGAATTAATTTTTTCTGATACTAAATATCTTAAAGATTTAAAAAAAGCAACACCAACATCACCTCCCCGGCCGGTATATCCATATTCGGTACCGATGTTTGCAAACCATCCAAATGGTAGCATTGTGCAAGAATTTACATTTTCTGCAAGATTACCTGATAGTGCAAAAAATTTATCATATGTATTAAATTCTGGTCCGGGGGTATCGGAATCAGATATTGCACCATATTTAAATTACATGTATAATTCTAAAAATGCAGATGATGTTAATAAAGCAATTAAACGATATTCTGATAAACATTTAGAAATTATAAAAACGCTAGAAGATACAAAACAACGATATGGACAATCGCCATATGTTCCAGAAAATCAACAAGCATTGTATAATGCACTAGTTGAATATATAAAATACCCAACAGATGATATTAGAAAATCACAACAGTTAACTGCACCAATGTTTCCATGGGATGTTGATTTTACAATAGATGGAATTAATGGTCTTCGATATGGAGATGTTTTAAAATTTAACGGATTGCCTACCAGATATCAAGTAAATACGGTATTTAGTATAATAAGCATTACGCATACGGTAAGCAGTGATGGAATTTGGAAAACACAAGTTAAATGCATTATGCGTCCAAAAATAGAATGATATGGCCAGATTAAAATTATATTATCCCGTTGATGAAATAACTCCGAACTTGTTTACTCAAGGTAAAGAATTTATGACCGAAGATAATGTAGAATACATTGGAAGTTATCATCGATACATTACTGGAGAAATTTATACCGAATCTGTATGGGATGTTAAAAAATCTAAACGATTGATTGAATATGTTGAAACTGTTACTAAACCTGAATTTGTTTATGACACGCTGAATCCTAATTTAACATTAAAATACATTCAGCCAAAAGCACATTCAGTTACTGTTAATAAAACAGATATACGAAATGGATATATTACTAGATATTTTATTAAACGCATCAATGATGAAAATATTATAGAAATAAATCAATTACAATATACTGCATGGACTCAAGATGTCATAGAAAAGAAAATGCACATTGCTATACAATTAATATGGTATATTTCTGGCGAAATTGAAGATACGTTTGATGGCATAGTTAAAAAATCAGGGGTTGTTACAAACAATCAAAAACAAGTTACATATGCTAGTAAGACATTGCCTGGCATTTCTAATATTTTAACTAACTTCACACAATTTTATACGGATAATGATTATTCAACTCCGGTTGATATAAACGGGTTGGATTCTTAACTTTTTTTTCTTATTATTCATATATGATTGTGGATACTGAAGAAGATGTACTAAGCACATTGCGTTACATACAAGGACGCAAAACGTTGTTAGTGCCAATATTCTGTAGTCCCACAATTCATGTAGCAGCAAACACATTATGTGCCGTATACATTTATACAGAAGATGATATAGAAAGAATGATTCCATTTCGTCATTCTGAACAA
>Ga0181358_1001150_pt1 | contig 12163 bp, 21 predicted proteins | sample Fa13VDMM110SD_FD_130096 | JGI IMG/M metagenome (GOLD analysis project Ga0181358, IMG submission 130096) | Freshwater viral communities from Lake Michigan, USA - Fa13.VD.MM110.S.D | ecosystem: Environmental > Aquatic > Freshwater > Lake | place: USA: Michigan | collected 2013-09-24
CAATGTACCCATTAATGCAAAACTTAGATTAGGTGCTTCACTACTTGTGAATTCACAAAATCAAGAAGTTCAGTTTGATGGAAAGAAATCAATTGATAAAACTAACGTTCGTAATTGTTATAGAGTAATGACTAATAAATATTCAAATTTTGTTTCACCAGATGTAATCGCATCTGCCGTTCAAACTGCAGGGCAACTTGGAGATACTATAATAAAAGGACAACAACAGAAAAAGTTTGGGGGCTTAGATATTGCAAAACAAAGAGAAGCACAGCGCGCAGAAATAATGAAAGCATTAGCAGAGAAGAAGAAAGCTGATGCTGAAGCAAAATCAAAAACAAAGAAAATTATGATGATTGTTGGAGGTTCATTATTGGGATTAGTTGTAATTACTTTTGCTGTTTTAAAACTAAAAAAGAAATGATAAGCATTTACAAAACACTATATAACAAGGATAATGAAAACGCGGAATATCAAAAACGCGGAAAAACTTGGTATAAAAGAAAAAAAGGTTCAAAAGAAAAGTGGTATAAAGTAGAGGAGAAATACTTTGATAGTTTAAACAAACAACACTCTGGTTTTCTTTTTAACTACTCTATGGCATCAAAAATTACAGCCGGTGCTTTATTAGCTTTTGTTGTTTATAAAGTGGCTACTAAAAAATGAAAAATATTTTAACAATAGTTGTTGTTGCTGGTTTAGGAATTTATGTGTATAATGAATATAAGAAGGCAAAGAACACAAATAATGTGAAATTGAAATAAAAATGGCACAAAAGACATATATATTTACGCACGATTGCAAAGCTCCTTACGTTGAAATAACTGGAAAACCGCATATGCCTCAAGAAATTAAATTTTTAAAGTTTCGCAGAGGTGATCAGGTAAAAGGAGAATTAAAACACGCTAACAACAAACCTGCTTTTATTTTAGGTCCTAAAAATGCAATTATCCCTATGGATTGCGTTAAAGAACTCGTTACAAAAGCAGTAGTTGGGGACATACCTACAATGGCATCTAGCTCATTTGATGGACCAGCGCAGCAGAAAAAATCGATTCCAACAAATCCAAAAGTAAGATATATTGACGCTATGTTACTCGGTGGAGCTGTTGGCTTGGTTGGTGTAGTTGTTGCTGAAAAACAAGGTTGGATTGCAGAACCCGATTCTAAATATAAATGGTATGGTGCTTTAGTTGGTGCAGCTGCGGCCGCATATATAGTTTATCGCACATCAAATGCTAAACCAAGAGTTCAAATAGTTAACAAAGAAAATTTATTGTAAAAATGGAAATAATTACAAAATACCCAGTTTTAGTTAATCCTTTAACAGAACAAAAAGATCAGTTTCGTCTTAGCCCAAACACAAAAGAGCTAGAAGGAACAATGCAAGTTGTAAACACAGGTGATTTTACTATTAAAGGTGCAACTCCAGTTTTTGAAGGTGATAGGCAAATTTCTAGAAATGACTTTATTTATAGAGATCAAGTTACAGGTGGAGATAATGTTTTAACCCCTATGGACGAATATTTATATTCAGAACGAAACATTTCCGAAGGAGCTTTAGGTTTCGGTGAGTTTGAAAACTGGGGTGATGTATTTTCAAATTATGATGGTCCTAACAAAAAAGATCAGCGAAAAATTGATAGAGAAGCTCGTAGAAAAGCAGCTAGAGAGAAAGCAAATAAAACAACACCAGGAAATGGTGAACCTTCCGCAGCAGATCAAGATGCTAAAGCAAAAGAAGGTAAGTTTTGGGATGTTTTAAGAGGCGGTTATCAAAACTTTTTAAAATCATCATCTGGTCAAATCATTTTAGATTCCGCAACAAATTATATTGCAAACAAATTTGGAGGAGCCACAACAAACACCGGTGGAGGTGTAGTTGATGACACACCACCTGCAGATGATAAAGCAAAAGATGAACCAATGTCTAAAACTACAAAATACGCTTTAATCGGTGGAGGCGTTTTATTAGTTGGTGTTATTTTATACAGCGTTTTAAGCAAAAAATAATGTTTGCACAAAAACTTGATTCTAATAATCGTAAATTTTGTTTGTACATAACAATAAAGTGTGCAAAACAAAAAAAGTTTAGAGTTTGGGCAGAGCAGTTTCAAAAAGAAAACTCAAGATACGCAGATAGAGAAATAATTGTAAAAGGAGAAAGAAGAATTCATTTTAATTTTCCTGTTACTCCACAAAGTTTGTTTATAGGTGTATTGAATTCTGAGAATCCTGAAGACAAAGACTTTTCTGTAGACCTAATAGAAGGTGATTTGATCACTTATAATATATGGTTAGATAGTGAGACAAATGATTTTCTATCATTAGCAGTTCCATTCAGTCAGATAGCAGGATTTACTCCAGCTACGGAAGCCGGAAGAGTTTTTCAAACCAGCGATAAAGAATTTACGATTAAATACTTCGATATTATTCGAGATTTAAAATCAGGCCAAACAATGAACACTCCTGCAAGGATTGGTCATAAAACAGGCATTATTGAAACTGCAAAAATAAAGTTTGATAAATACACGATTCCAATGCGCTTGGTTATTTTGTTACATGAGTTTTCTCATAAATACAAAAATCCAAAAATGGGATTAGACATTAAAAATGAAACAGGTGCCGATATAAATGCTTTATACATTTACCTTGGACTAGGCTTTTCAAAAATTGATGCAATATGTGTTTTTGCTAATGTGTTTCTTAAAGCTCAAACAAAAGAAAATATTGAGCGTATGAGAAAAATTATGGAGTATATTCAGAGATTTGAAAACCAAGAGTTTACAAAACGTAATTAAATGCAACTATTTGATTCAAGTGAGTACGATTTAAAAGGACGATTAAGTAAATTTTTTCGATCACCTAGAAGTGTTGATTCATTTGATCATGATTTCGATGAATTAGATAGTGTTTTAGATGATATTGATTTTAGCAATTTTGACAACCAAGACTTTAAACAAAGTTTTGCTAAGGTTAAAAGCCAAATAAAAAAGGTTGTTGTACCAAAAGGAAGAAAACTAATAATAGAAGGTCAGTCAAAACAAAGTGCTTTACCGGTTAATCAACAACCAATAAAAGCGCAAAGAAATCTAAAACAAATAACAAATCAACAACAGAATGCGTCTAGAGATTTATCTGGAATTCCTGTAAATGATTCAGAAACCGCTTTAATTAAAGGTAGAAACAAAAAGCTTATTTCTAAGGTAATGATTCCAAAAGAAAGAAGCATTATTGTAGAAGGAGCTTCTAAATTGATGTTATCTGAAGATAAAAGAGATGATGTTGTAAAAAAGCTTGGGTATTTTAATGGAAAAAAGCTTCAAGAATTAATAATTGAAATTGATAATGATGGAGAAATTGATTTTCCAATTGCTTTATTCGATCCTTCAATGCCGCTAGATTACCTCTATAATACCTCGCAGAACTTAAATAATAGAATTTCTGTTGGAGGTGGATCTTTACAGTATTCTGATGTTATGTTTAACATTTTAGCTAATCCTCCAATTATTCACTCTGCTTACTTTACTATAGAAGGTACTAATGCTCAAATTCTAAAACAAGAAGTTTTAGCAATGCAGTTTATAAATAAAAACATACAAGGTTATAGAAAAATCGATCCTGTTAACTTGTCTTTAAAAATAGACACTATGCAGGTTTTTAATAATTCTATAGCATTTGATTTTCACGAAAGTTTAAATAGACCATTTATACCAGACGGTATGGATGTTATAAACTATACGATTTACGCTGGTGTTAAAGCAACATTGGTGTTTTTCTATGAACAAATACACATAAAAGATGTGTATTATGATGAAGCACGTAAAAGTAAAGTATTATTATAGCTATGTCATTATACGCACAACAATATCCAAATCCTTCGCGCATTGTAACGGGCACACCTGTTCTAAACAATAATGATGTTGTTTTGTATTGCGATACAACATTAGCCGCTGTTACAATCAATTTACTTGATATTCCGAATGACTATTGGATGACTACTTGGAAATTATATATTGTTGATTATTCAAATAACGCTGCAACAAATAACATCACAATAAACGCAGGAACTGGTCAAACAATTAACGCACAACCAAGTGTTACTTTATCACAAAATAAAGGAAGTGTTATTGTTGAAATAACAGGCAACACAACGTTTGTTTGTAATCCTGTTGAATCTTCATTATCCGATACAGGTTGGGTTGATTTACTTGGTTTTACATATTATGTAGGTGTTACAAAACCTCAAGTTCGTAGGATTGGTAAAACAGTTTATTTTAAAGGAACAGTTTTTGTTCCATTGGATAATCCCTCATCACCAGGCACCGTTGTTCCATTAACAACCGTATCAACGTATAATGCAATAATGGGATGCACAACATTTAGCGGAAGTGGTGGTTGTACAATTGATTCAAATGGAGCCATTATATTTAATAACGATACGTCCGTAATTCCTTCATCCGTTGTTTCTGGCAATTTAGATGATTCATACTTTATGCCTTGGGATACAGCAATAAGACCAATTGACATTGATGCAACATTCGGTACGTCACTAACTGCTTCGATTCGAGTATATATTTCTACTACTAAAAAATTATCGGTTCAATTGGTTCATGATATTGAAATTACAACAACTAGAGGCACAGGTGTTCAAGGTAACTCACCGTTAAGATTCATAACATCAAATGTAAGATTAGGAGAATATTTACCAAATTACATAGGTACAGGTACGGATATTCATAATGCCCCGTCAAATGCAAATTTCCCGCTTTTAGCTGATACATTCAACTTAACGTGGCCATTTTCATGTAATGCTGGCAATGAAAATCAAATTGGTGGATTCAATTTTAGATTAGACGGTTTAGCCGCATTTATAAGTTAAAAAATTAAATAAAATGGCAATAAATACAAAATTCGCGCAAAAATCATTTTTAGGTTTACCACCTTGGGCAAAAGGTGTTGTTGCAGTAGCTGTAATTGGTGCAGTTGGTTATGCGGTTTATAAAATCACTCAAAAGTTTGGTAATACGGAAGAGGCCGATCGCAAAGAAGACAATGAAGTTCAACAAGAGTTACAAAACGAAATAAAAAAGAAACCAGCAACTTATGCTGATTCTCAATACCGCACTTTTGCAAACACTATAGAAACTGCCGGATTTGATTTAGGTACAGATGAGGATGCGATTTATTCTACATTTAGAAAATTAAAAAACAACACAGATTATCTAAAACTACTAACCGCTTGGGGAAAACCAAACCGTACAGTTTATGAATGGGGAGTTGGTCGCAAAATGACATTACCTCAATACATTCGTTGGGAAATGGATGACAGCGAAGTTAAAAAAGTAAATGATATTCTTCGTTCAAAAGATATCACATATAGAGTTTAATTTAAAAACAGAGTAAAAATGAAAAATCCAACAGTTCAAAAAACAGTTAAAATTGCAACAATAGCGGGATCTGCGGCTTTAGTAGTAGGTGCTGGTATGCAATTATTAACAGTAAAAAGTATTCGTGAAGGTTTGATGCCGGTTGTTGCCATTTTGGTAGGAGTAGCAGCATTCAATTACGCAATGAAAGAAAAAATCGAAGTATCTAATAAAGACTAATCATTTTATTAATTAACCCTTAAAATCAAAAAAAATGTTTGACATTAAAAACCCTAACACGTTCCTTGGTGGACAAAATGTACACAATCTAATCATCATCGGATTGTTAACTTTTCTTGTAGTTAAACAAGTTAAGAAGTAATTTAGTAATTAACAATTAAAATTTAAAGCTATGTTAAAAACAGCAACAGACAAAGTAAAAAACAATTTATTAGGTACTGCAGTAGGCGCAGCGGCAACTTATTTTGCAGTTGGTAAATATACAGGCGTATCTAAAATGTGGTTAAAAGTGAGTTTAGCGGTTTTAGGTGGCGTTGCAGGTGCATATGCACAATCTGCAATTAAAGCTAAAAGATCTACTCCTAAACCTACTAAATAATACACCAAAAGATGAAAGATAGCACAAAAAGATTGTTGCTTATCGGGGGTTCTTTGGTTGTTATTGGCGGTGTAATTTATTATTTTTATAGTCGATCAAAACCTTCTGGTAGCGATAATGAAGATGAAACTCCACCTGTCGATGAGTCTACTATTGTAAACCCAGGTGGCGACGGTGGTGGTGGTGGTAGTACAGTTATCACAACACCAACTGCATTGAATACAGTTGAAAAAATTAAAGCGTTCCAAGATTGGATGGATAAAAATCATCCTTTATGGATTAAGGATACCGATGGTAAGTATAAAAACATACGTGTAGGTACAGCTTCTGAACCAAATCGCCATGTTGGTGGAAAAGGTTATGGTATTTATGGACCTTCAACTAAATCTGCATTTACATTATTTGGTTCTAGTTATTCACCTTCTACTGTTGGTGGTGGTACAACTATTCCTGCTGACGTTGAAAAAGCTATTAGTTTAATTTTAGCTAAAGCAACAGGTTCAAAAGTGAAAAGAGAATACTTAGAAATGCGAAATCCTAGTTGGTTAAAATTATGGGCATTTAATCTTGATAATGATAAATCTGCATTTGTTTGGGGTGGTAAAACATTTAGAACAAAAACAGGTGATGTTGTTTTAGATATGAATCCAATTGAAGTTGCTGTAAAAGTAAAAGCAAATGGAGCAAATGCTTATGAATTTCCAACAACGACATCACAAAAGATAGGTGTTGCTGGTGGAACTAATGTGGGTAAAGTTCGTGCTGTATCTTATAATCAAGACGCATTATGGTTTTATTTACCAGACAATGGTGGTACTAACAAATGGGGATTGGCTAATTACTTTGTAAAAGCATAACCTATGAGTTATACAGATGCATTAACGCAAGAACAGAAAACAAACATTGCACTCATTAAAGATGAGGCGTTGAAATCTGGCATTACTAACCCTTATGCTATTGCGGGAATGTTGGCTATTGTATCAAAGGAAAGTTCATTTGTTCCAAAAAGTGAAAATTTGAATTATTCCGCTAGTAGATTACAACAAGTATTTGGATTATCAAGTGCAAGAGCGAATGAAATAGCTGGAAAACCAGAAGCTATTGGAAATGCAGTTTATGGAGGAAAAACTGGTAACGCATCAAATGAAGGTTATAAATATCGCGGTAGAGGTTTTAACCAATTAACTTTTAAAGGTAACTATGATACCTATGGAAAATTAATAGGTGAAGACTTAGTTTCAAACCCGGATAAAGTTAATGATCCTAAAACAGCGGCTAAGGTTTTAATTGCTTTTAACAAAAAAGGCATCGATTCATTAAAAAGCAAAGGAAAACTTAGTTCGTATAACTCTACAGGAATTAATGATTTTAAAAACTTAGAAGATGCAACAATTGCTTTTTACCACGTAACTGCAGGCACTGGAAAATCCGTTGACTACGTTAAAGGATTAAAAAACAAAGACTCATTAGGTGGTATGACTAAAGCTCTTGAAAGAGTTCAAGATTTGTATTCATATGTTAAAGAAACTGTTTCTAAAAATCCTATTAAAACCGGTTTGGTTTTAGGTATTCTTGGAATAGCGGTTTTTATTTTATACAAAAAAACAATTAAAAAGAAATGAAAGTAAATATGGAACTAGACGGTGAACCGATTTCAATTGAGCAATCATCACCTTCTGACAGAAGTACAGGTTTAAATCAAAGAGAAGATTTTCCGTATTTTAATGACTCGTTTAATAATGCCGATGGTATGATCAATCATTCAGATTCTGAAGGTAGAGTTCGCATGTTAGTTGCTTCTGCCGCCCAAAATACACCTAATTATTTTGATCAGGATAATTTTTATCCGGCAGATGGGAATCAAAGCAAACAGCGTGCCGCACAAAGAGAAAAAATGCGTGCAGAAAGGCAAAAACTACGTGGTGATAAAAAGTCTGCCAAAACAGCAGAAATTCAATCAAGAGCCGATTTAAACAAAGCAATTGGTCAACAGAATCCTGCGGACTTAGAGTTAGCCAAAGCATTAGGCGCATCAGATAAAGAGCCTATGTCTACAACAACAAAAGTGTTGATTGGAGTAGGTGTTCTTGCAGTAGTTGGAGCTATTGCATATTTTATAATTAAGAAAAAGAAATAACATGCCAGAACCAAATTTATTATTAGGAAATCCATATGCAAAGCCTAATCCTTTGTCAAAACCATTGTATTCACCGGCTCCAAAACCTACAAATACTACAGTTAGCGGAGTAACAGTAAATACAATAAAGCCGGTTATTGTTGCAAAACCACCTGTTAAGGTTGATACAGATAGTGAAGTTGGTAAGGGCAATGAGGTCGAGCCTAAAACGGATTCCAAAACAAGTTATTGGGCCGCAAAAACTAAAAAACAAAAAACTTTGATCATCATAAGTGTTGTTGCAGGTGTTTCTTTATTGGCTTATATTGCTTTGAAGAAAAAGTAATTGAAATAAATTAAAATTATATAACATGGCATTTAAAACCCAAAGTATTTTTACGGGTACTTTTGTTAATCAATCGGTTGATATTGTTGAAGGTATGGGTTTAACCATAATTTCAATAAATCCTATTTCTGGTACTACAACTTTAACTGGACAAAACGCAATACCGGGTTTAACCAGCTCGGGTGTTACACTAGTAGTTGGACAACCGGTTTTAATTTCAGCAGATTCTGGTTACACTCTTGAAAATATCAGAATTGACGGAAGTGCTGGTGGTACTTTTATAATTCTAGCAAAATAATATACATCGTGAGCGGATTTGGTTTCAAAGGTAAAGCTGATGGTGTAAATTCATTTAATACCTGGCGATTAGGTACTGACGAACAGTTAAAGGATTTTGATTCTTTTTTTACTGGAAAAGGAGGTAATTTGCCAGTGAATACAGTTGCGCCTGTTGTATCAGGAACAGGTGTTGTAGGACAAACGCTTACGACAACTGATGGAACGTGGTCTGGTACTTTACCAATTACATTTACATACCAATGGCAACGCAATAGTTCGCCTATTTCTGGAGCTACCTCTCAAACTTATGTTCTTGTTTCGGCTGACGCAGGAACAAATGTACGTTGCGTTGTAACGGCTACAAATATTAATGGTTCGGCATCGGCTGCATCAAATGCAATTGCAGTTATCAGCTACGAGCAATCGCTAATAGATGCATTTAAAATTAGAGTTGCAGCTGATGGAGGGACATACGAAGCAGAAGCTTGCCAATTAGCACAATTAACCGCACTTAATGCCATACCATAATGAGTTTACTTAATGATGCATCTTTATTGTTAACACCAAACGCGGAAAAAGTCGCGAAGATTTATTCTATTATTCCAACTAATGGAAATGGAGATTTTACATTTGCTCGTGCAACAACAAGAACAATAACAGGGTCAACAGGTTTTATTCAAACAATTGCAATTAATGAACCACCAATAGACTATTCACTTGGTGGATGCCCTAATATATTACTTGAGCCACAAAGAACCAACGTAGTTTTGTATTCTGAGGATTTGGCAGATGCTACATGGACAAAAACTAGAACAACTGTAACGCAAAATACTACAAATTCACCGGGTAATAGCTTAGATGCAGATACTATAGAGGTGTCATCAGCAGGTCAATGTCATGTTGGTCAATCAGTTACAACAGTTGCAGGAACGGTAAATGTTACTCTTTATTGCAAATATATTAATCAACAGTTTTTACAAATATATTCATCAAGTTCAGCGCAAGCGTATGCTAATTTTGATATTCTAAACGGAGTAACAGGTAGTAATGGTACAAATGCAAGTAATGTACGAATAACAACTGCAGCAAATGGTTTTTATAGAATTAGTGTAGCATTAGTTGTACCAGCAGCAGCTATAGTCGTTAGATTTGCATTTGTTGCATCATCTACAAGTGCATATAATGCTACTGAAGGTATCGCAGGAAGACAATTTTATGCTTGGGGAGCAGCTATTGAAACAGGGACTACAGGTACAGCGGCTTATGCTACTAGTTACATACCTACAACTAGTGCAAGCGTAACACGGGTCTTTGATTATATGGCAAGATTAAACCTTGTTACAAACGGCATAATTTCAGCTACTCAAGGCACTTGGTATATGGAAATTAAAAATAATTTAGTATTAGCAAGAGATAACTCAACTACTGTTTTTACACTAGGACAAGATGGTAATAATGGAATAAGGTTTAGACCAACGGGCACAGGAAGAATTGCTATAGAAAAAGTAGTAGGTGGTGTGATTACAGTTCTTGTTTCAGCAGTAAACTCAACGGAAACAATGAAAGTTGCTTTTAAATGGAACGGCACCGATGTTGAAACTTTTTTAAACGGAGTACAGCAATCTCCTTCAAATAAAACTTATCCTTCAACTATTGTACCTCAATCAGCACTTTTAAACTTTACGAGTACAAATCCCGGGGTTCCTATTTATATAAATGAAATGGGATTTTTTCCTACACAACTTACAGATTCTCAATGCATCGCGTTAACAACATAATTATGAATATATTTAAGCTTAAGTACACAGATAAAAACCAAGCGGTATATGACTTAATTGCAAAGAATATTTTAGTACCTCAAGAGGAAGATGGTTATATATTCGGAGAAGGAGTACAAGCTGTTGTTGAAATCGGACTTATAATTCTTGCACAACCCACATTCGATGAAAAAGGTAATGAGTTAATTCCTGCTATAATAGCTGATGGATATCACTACGATGTGATGTCAACAGAAATGTATGACTTTGGGAATAACCTTGTTGTTCCAAAAAACCCTAAGCATGCTTTTGCAGGCTACCCTATAACTGAAGAATATATTCCTACAGACAATTTATAATAACCAACTAAAAGCATAAGGCTTTCATTAGAATATAATTATTTTTGTTGAAACATAAAAAAATAAGAATGATATTAAGTTTGATTAACAATATAAAATGAAAAAATCTTTAAAATACGTACTTCTTGCAGCAGTTGCTGGAGTAACAGTAACTACGGCTTTGTGGTTAAAAAAGCAGTATAACAAGTTAATGAAAAACACATATGATTTAAAGTCATTCATCATTAAAAAAGCAAGTTTAAAAGAAGTAACATTTGGTGTAGTTTATGCATATGTAAATAATACGGACATTGACATTAATTTACAAGCTCAGGAATATAAAATTTATGTAGATGATCGCTATATTACTACTATTAAATCAAATGTTCCTGTTGTATTAAAAGCCAATGCAACTTCTGATATTCCATTAGACATAACGGTAGATCCAAAAGATTTATATCATAAATTTCAAGGAAATTTACTTAAAGCTTTAACAGAAAAGCAAAAATTAAAAATTAGAATGGATTCAAAATTTAAAATTAAATTAGGTATTTTTGTAATTCCAGTTCCATATCCATATGAATGGACGCAAACATTCCCTGCGATACTTGGGAAATAACTTTAAAAAAAATCAGTATGTTAGGTAATTTATTAAGCAGTTTGGTTGATACGGCTCAAATCACACATGATACAATTCAAAAAACTTTAAAAAAAGTTTCTGTAGAGTTAGAATGCTTGCACTCAGAGTTGTTTATTATGATTAAGCCTGTAAACGAAACTTTTACAATGAAGTTTTACATATATAAAATAGAGAAATCAGGTCCTAAACTCATTCGTGAGATTCCGCTATCTGAGGTTCTTGGTGACTAACATGCAAATAACAACAATTAAATAACATATGTGCGTACAATTCATTTGTGTACGCGTTTTTAGTTTTAAATAATTTCTATGAACGCAGAACAAGTAACTCTTGAAAAACACTTAAAGAAAGCAACTGCTATGACTAACTTTGTATCGGGCATAGTTGCTGTTGCTGTTGCTCTTTCTATTGGTTATGGTTTTTACTACAAAACGCAAGCAACATTGAATGAACACACAAAAGACATCAAAGAGGTTAAATCGGATGTAAATACCATCAAAAATGATATTCAAGAGGTAGATGTTTACAAAGGTGTTAACAAGGTTGAAATTAAGACGTTGGAGGATAAGATTCAAAAACTCGAGTCTGACATGGGTCGCATGGATGAAAAGTTAGACCAGATATTAATTCAAACTCGCAGATAAGATGCAAATAGAAGCAAAATCAATTCGCGCACTTATTGCATCGTTACGCAAAAAA
>Ga0181358_1001152_pt1 | contig 12148 bp, 5 predicted proteins | sample Fa13VDMM110SD_FD_130096 | JGI IMG/M metagenome (GOLD analysis project Ga0181358, IMG submission 130096) | Freshwater viral communities from Lake Michigan, USA - Fa13.VD.MM110.S.D | ecosystem: Environmental > Aquatic > Freshwater > Lake | place: USA: Michigan | collected 2013-09-24
ATACCACAAATAATATAAATTTGGAGTATAAGAAAATGCATTTGGATGTATTGAAGCAGTAAGAAGATTACCAGACTGCAAAAGCATATATTGCAAATTGGTGCAATTTTCAAATGTTTTTTCCGGAATTACATTTGATGTATCACTCGGTCCTCCGCCAGTCAAATTAGTATTACGAAGTTCAAGATAACTTAAATCAGTATTTGTGAATTTTGGAAGTGCTCCTGTAACATTAGATGCATAAAGATAAAGAGTGCTTAATGAATTACATCCTTCATATAAGTAATTTCCACTTACTATGAGTGGTCCGGCATTTCTGGCATAATGATGATATAGAGTCGTGAATGAACTTTTACCCGCAAGACCTGTTGGTAAGGGTAAATTAGTGTTTCCAGAATTTATGGACTGTATTTTTGTATTACTGGCATTAATGTTAACTGTGCCACTCAAATAATAATTACCATAGAGATCAAGAGTTGTTAAATTTGTAAGATCATTTATAGTCTTTGCATTTCCGGATGTTGTTCCAAATGCTCTAAAATCATTATTTTGAACTTGATAAGATTCACAAGTATTTGGAACATTTGGTAGTTCACAGTTTCCATCATCCGAGTCGGGGTGAAAATATTGACCGCCCCCTCGACTTAAATATAAAACTTTTAATCCGGTAAATCTGTTCGCAATAATGTTTTGTGTTATTGAACCATAAAATGTTTGTCCAAGATATAATTCTGTTAGAATTGTGGGTATTTTATTAACAACGGCAGAATTTAATTTTCTTTCTGTTGAAATACCACTTTGATAAAGAGGATTTGCTATTAAATTTAAACTTGTAAGACTAGGAGTAATAGTAGTTAAATCGGGAAACTCGCGGAGTTGATTAGAAGAAAAATTAATATGTGTTGCGGCATTAAATTTAACAACGGGAAGTTCTGCAATATTTGCAGAAGTCAAAGTAATTTTTTGAATATTATCGGGATTATAATAAAATTGAATATATCTTTCTCGTGAAATTGAAGATCTATAATTAATCGAGGATGTTGTATTTCCCTGATTTGTAAAATTTGAAAAATTGTTTGCATTTCCAGTTTCTACAATTTTCCAACTTGCCGGAGTGTTACTAATAAGACCGGTTAAAGTAATTGAGGCATCCAAATCTCTAAAAAATCCAGTAAAAATAACCGGTATTCCTTTCATTGCATAGAGAACAACCGTTGATCCTCCTATGGTGCAACTAATTTTATGTGTTGGAAATTCGGAATCAAATTCTTTTACTTGTGGAGTAATAGATGTTTGTAATCTGGGGCCCGATGTTCCCGACTGTGTTCCAAACTGTAGAGCACCGGTGCTTCTAATACTTACTCGTGCTCCATAAGAAATTGGGGAAGTTGCTATGGCAGGAGAGGCACTTGAACTCCATGCACTTACTCGTGATGTTGAAATATCAGCAATTTTAACCGTTGATGTGGAAAAATCCACATAACGAAATCTAACCGCATTACCACTTATCGATCCATTGATATTTAAATTTCCAAATAAAGTTCTCTCTGTTCCGGCACGACTATCTAATAATCCACCATAACTTGATGATTCTTGAAATGATCGATCTAATGTTTTATAAATTGGATCCGTAAGTCTAGAAAGACTTACCCAGTCTCCTCTTGTAGCCCCGGCATTTGCAGATCCTTGAATTACATTTAAAGTGCGTCTTGGTAGATTTAAAAACTCTAAGGCAATCTCCTTATCTTTGACATCTGCCAAATTCTTTGTTACGTCAAGGCCAAATATTTTTGGATTTCTTAATGCCATTTTATTGCTCTTTAAAGTTCAAACTAGATTGTATGGTTCCAGTATCTCCAGGTGCCCCATCAATTTTTTTGGCAACTATAAATGTTGCTTCAACATTATTATTATCCGGAGTAATTACTCTTCTATCCTGACCAAATACCTTACTCATATTTATTGACTTTGTAGTATTTGCACCAATATAAAGAACATCTCTGGTTTGTGATGGTCTTAATTGTGAATTATTTTGAGTATCGATTAATGCCGATGACAGTCTATCAATTTCTAAAAAGTTTGTGGGAGGTGTTCCGGCATTATCAGTTAATCCACCATAAAGTTGCACGGATGCGTTAGTATTTACATACCATTTTGGAGTTATAGTTCTTTGAAAGTCTCCTATTGTTTCCTTAACGGTTATGTTATTAATTTGAGAATTGTCCTGTAATTTAGCAACCAAATAAAGTGGAAACGGATTATAATTATATAATTTTGAGGCATTAACATTACCTGTTCCCGTTAATCTAACTGGTCTGAATAGTAAAGTAAAATTAGTTAGACCCGTTGGTCCTGATATTTTAATATATGAAAATAAATTGCCACTAGAAACATAAGGACCCACAGGTTCTGCCAAATATGTTACATAAGTAAGAACAGGAGTATTGGGAGTGCCACTAGCGGGATTAAGTAATGCAACCTGACCACCTGTATATGTTAATGAGGGGAAAGTGCCCGGTATTTGAATATAATAACTTCCGTCATTAACGTTAGTTTGTGGATTCACCGAATATTCTTGAGCATTTAAAACTTCAATAGGATTATCAACCGTGATAGTGACTTTTGAGCAAGTTCCACCTGCCGGATTTGCAAGTCCGGGAATTCGATAATCAATACCCATTCTTAATGGTGGTTGAGTTGGGCCCCAACTCTCACCCTGCTCGACTCCATTTTCATCAAAATATGCATAACTGTGAGTGTGTTTTCCAAATAATATATCGCTATTAGGTAGAACCGTAGTTGTTGCCGCACCAATAACAAATCCATTGAGAGTGTCTGGTAAAGAAACATCAGGAGTTTTATCGGTTACGCCAATAAGAAAATCTGCGAAGTGAGCATAACTATCTCCATTACCAGGATTTACAAACTGTATTTCAATTTTGGAACCGGTAAATTTAAATTCTGCTGCGGCAACGGCATTATAATTACTTAATCTGACTGAATGTGGATATGAAACATCACCACTCGTGTTTATTGTAGTCACAATTCCTGCGACTCTATCATATACATCAGTTCCAGAAAGGTCTCTGGTTCCCAGAGTCAAACTACTGGTTCCTTGAAATCCTTCTATCGTAGCTTTTTGAAAAGAAATTCCACTACCAACCTGATCACTAACTTCTTTAATATATGCATTATAAATTGATGGTGCAATTAGTTTTGCACCGACATCACTTTGATAAAAATAACTTCCCGAATTTGCGGAAATTGTGGTTCCACTTGTAAATGTAATATTTACATTTCTACCGCTTTCAGTTGACCCAATTCCGGGAGTATAAACGTGCCCAAATCCGGGACAGGCAGAACAACTTACCGTTTTTACTTCTGTTAAAGAATCTGTTGATATATTTAAGTTTGTTGGAATAATTAATTTTTTATTTTCTATTGGAATTCCATCACGATTTAATATAGATTGTTTAGGAGCAATACCCAAAAGAGTTTTTCCGGTAGTGGTGAAAGTGGAGGTAATACCAGAACTCACCGAATATATTTCAGATGTCCCTTCATCTCCACCATCAATATAATATGATGCACCGTACTTATACAAGTATTGTGGAGTTCTTACATCTCCGGTATTTGCAATGTTAAGTGAGTATTTAAATCTAAAGTAAGAGTCACGAAGACAAGGAGCGGTTAATGAATTTTCAATTACCAAAGTATGAGCAACAACCCATCTGGCATCCCCATTACCAGTTGGTATATAAACATAGAATCTGGCACCAATTGCACCATACCAACCAAATTCAATTTTATACATCGTAACTTTTTCTGGTTGAATCAAGTACTTGGAACGACCATTTGAGTTTAAAGGATCTCCATTAAATTTGTCTCTTGGAATAGTAATAGTATAATATGTTTGAGAATCAAGAGGATTTCCACTCGATATGTATTTTTGATCCGCACTAGTTAAACCATTTCTAGTTAAAACCTGTGTCTCAAGGGGCACCGTGCTTCTACGGACAATTGAAAATTGTCCGGCATCAATTTTAAAAACATATTGATCCGTTGGATTAGATATTCCCCATTCCAAAGTAATACCAGTGACTGCTTCTACGGAAGATCTTAATCCAAATGTAAATCCACTAATTCTTCCTGGTTGATACCTAAAAACTCTTCTGGATTGTAAATAAGCAAATCTAGAATTTGAATCAGAATATCCTGGTCTTGTGGTATCAGAACCATATTGAGAAGTTCCGGTTACTTGATTTACTTTGGCAAAATTAAAACTTTGATTAGTTACTGGATCTGTTAAAGTTCCATCTTTAATATTTCTCCAAGTATCAGTCCAGGTATCGATTCTTGCAAATGCTCCCGCAAGATTGGAATACTTTACATCACCACCGACTGGCTCAGCAAATCCTTTTGACAAAAAATTCTCTTTCCAAGAAGACGGATATCCCTGGGTTGATCCTGTTCCGGTGTTAAAATAATCATACAACTGATTTCCTAGTTGAATAAAATTTAAATATTGTTGAAATAAGGTTGAATCATATAACCCTAATTTTGCAAATTTTGGTCCGAATGGAAATGAATATGGAGTTGGAAATGCTGTGAGTCTAATACCCGATTCTTGCGTCTCTTCGGTTTGCTTTGCCCCATATCTATATCCATAAACAGCATTTCTTCTTTCTTCCCAAGACCCAAAACTAATTCCAGAATTAACCGAATAAAATTCAAATTCATCCGGGTCTAATCCATATGAGGATACATTTGAAAATAGACTAAGTTGCGTTTCGGCACGATTTACACCAAGTAATGTTGTACTAACTTCACTTGATTCTTTAAACTGTTCGGCAACCTTAATAGTTGGTCTTGATTTTGTTTTAAAAAAATTCTTTCTTTCTATCAGTATGAGTTCTGACAGGGATGTTGTATTGGTTGTATTATTTGAAATAAAAATACTTCCAATTCCAACTCTAGAAACTCTTGTGCCATTAGGAATAGATGTTCCCGAAATAAAATCTCCTACATTAATACTTGGATTTGTCGTTGTAATTCCAACCCTATTAGTATTACCGGAAGAATATGTTGCAGTTGTAGAAGCTATTGAGATTTTATTAAAATTTGTCGAACTTTGAGATTTTGTATTGAAAACAACCGAAGTTGATTTCTCCATCGTTACTCCGGACAAAACATAAGTTTCAACTTCTGTTAAAATTTCATTACCAAATTCATCGGTTAAAACTTCACCATTTGCTATATTATAAAGTTTTTCCTGAGAAACTGTTGTGCTAATCGTCCGTTTATCATCACCAATTTTTATATCCTTTTCAAGAGACATAAATCACTGCTCCTCCCACGTCAAACTTGCCGAAACGTTAGCTGCAGCTGCAGATGAATTATAAGTTATTTGAGAAGACCCACACAAATATAAACTCTCGACAACATTTGTTAAGGGGAATGAGAGGTATTCTTTATTATAATCAAAGTATGGAGATAAATCATATTCTTCTCCTGATGCAGGAATAAACAATGAAGAAACAACGGTTCCTGTTTTTGGAATTGGACTTCTTATTTGTGGACTCACTTTAACAGATGATAACTGGGCAAGAGTAGTTTCTGATGTTGTGGAAGAAACAATGTTTCCTACTGGATCATGATTTTCTTCTCTTAAAAATGGATCTATTGTTGTTAGTATAATATTATCTGATGTAGAATTAAGAGCATTAAAGTAATACTCATTCGTTACTCGCTTTTCCAAGTAACCTAATACAGAAATTTTTCTTTGTGAGGAATCATTTTGCAAATACCCTCTAAAATAACCATAGGTTCCGGTGCTAGTTGAAAGGTAACCTGTATTTGTGAGAGTTACAATAGTTGGTGATCCACTCTTACCAATATTAACATCAGCAGAAATTGTTGTGATTCCAGTAACTGCTGATGTTGTTTGGAATATAGGAGTCTTCAATAAGTCTACTTTAATTACACCAGTTGAACCGGTTGAAAGTCTTGTTGGATAAACTTGTGTTCTGTTTCTTACATTTCTTCCTGTGCTACTTTGAATAAAATCTCTACATTTAAGACCAATTAGTGGGGTCTTTCTATCGGGAATAATTGTAATATTCGCCAGACTCGTTGAGTTTAATGGAGAATTTAGATGCAATTTATTAGTTGTGGGATTTACATAAACAACTTCAATACCTTGATCTAAAGGATCGGTGGTTATAATTTTAGCTCCCACATAATATGAACTGGATAGTCCTGCGGTTGCACCGGCACTAATGAATGGATCGGTGGCATTAGTTGCAGTGGTTATGGCAACTTGTGCTGCTCCGTTGCCAACTACTATTGTTCTTCTAGATCCATAAACATCAACAGATATTGGTGTTGCAGTGCTGAATAACTTTACGGTTCCTCGGTCTCCACCATCAATATAATATGAGGCACCATACTTGACAATATGTTCTGAGGCAGTCCCATAAGAAAAACTTGATGCCGTTCTAGTAGCATTCGTATATCCATTTCTATTGGCACCACCGCCACCATAAACCATATAAGTAATTGGCAGAGTCGCATTACCCAAAGAAGAAACTTTAAGTTGGTTTGATGCTCTGAGGTGATGAACTCTGACCCATCTTGCTTCACCATTACTTACGGGAACATATGCTAAAAAGAGTCCTCCAACAGCACCATACCAGGAGAATTCAATTTTATACATTGTAACCTTATCGAAAGCCAAATCCCAGATACTGGTATCCTGCACTATCTCACCAGTGTCTGCATCAATTACATTCTGTCCGGCTCGATTACTAGCAACGGCATCACTAAAAACTAAATCATCAGTAAGATTGTCTAGTCTATCTCCACTAAATCTGGATCTAGGTACTCTATATTCATAAACGTTCCAATATTCTAGCGCAACATTTTGATTCACCCATTTATCATAATAAGTATTAATTCCAACAATTTGATTTTTAAGTGTTGCGGAATCTGCAACTGTTAATGCCGTATCAATATATCCTTCCGTAGTAGTGCCATCAGTATCAGTATAAAGATAGGGGAACATTCCAGTTCCGGCAGCATTTGCATTTGTGCTGCTGGTTCCATTTGGAATTATTGTAGTATATCTTGTTTTTCCTGATATTTGTCCTGATAAAGGTTGAATAAAGGGAACCGGAGTAATTATTTCATGATTAGTATAATTTCCATTCGTGAGTCCAGTAATAACAGTGTCACTATTCAAAGGCTTTAAAGTTACATTTCCAGATGTGGTGACACCGGCAACTCTATAAATTGAGGTGTCTGTGAGACCAGTAATGACTCCAACATTAGTTCCTTTCGAATATGAAATATATTGTCCGGTTGTCAGTCCAACGGCAGTTCCTCCCGAAACATAAAAAGTTGGAACAGTAGAAACTCCAACATTAACTCTAAACACAGTTGAAGAATCTACCTGTATAACATTATATCCAGTAGCTCTATTTGGATATATCTTTGGAACAGAAGGGTCCAAATAGCAAGTCATCCCTATTCCGGATAGCGTGATAAATTTACCAGCACCAAACCCGTGAGCGGCAGATGTTGTGATTACCATTATTCCGGTGTTTATATCATAAGTTGCACCAGATATACTCTTCGAAATTCCTGGAATCTGTAAGGTATTTCCTCCGCTGACTGTTGCAATTCCGACTTTATATTCTGGTTGTAATAAAGATGGATCATAAACTGCGGCATGAGTCATCAAAAGATTATCTCTTAAAATGACAAGATCACCAAACTTTTTAGGAACACCTGCAGGATTTAAACGAGCTGTTGCATCTGATTCCGATTCTGATGCTCTTATTCCAAATGGGTCTTGTGGATTTGTTCTGCCATAGTCTTCCGTTTGTTGGTTAGCGCCGGTTCCGAATGTAACTGCATTTTCAAAGTTGTTGGCTTGTGTTCTTCTTACTACACAAAAATTATCACCGAGTCCATTATTTCTCGTTTCCCAATAATAACCATCAAAGTTATCAAAAATACCATACTTACGAACACACGGGTTTTGAATACTTGCTCCGGTTACTGTAGTTGTTAGTTTAGTTGACTTAACACCAAATGTTGCGGCAGAAACACGACCTGGTTGATATCTAAAAAATCTTTTGGATGTTAATACGGAATATCTGTCTGCTGGTGCCTCAATCATCGCACCAGATTCTTCTGGAACGTGAGACAATCCCCACCCCATCGTCTGCCCAATACCGGCATATACTCCGGTGTTAGACACTTTGGAAAATTGATCCGGGAATGATGACCATTCTGTTGGATTTACATCATAAGTATTTACGTCGGCAAAAATTCCAAGAGCAACTTCGGATCTGGGTATTCCAAGAAGTGATAGTGCAACTTCTGATTGAATTTTATTCTGCTCTTCAACAGGAATTGGAGACTGATCATTTGCAATAACAACAGGAACAGATTTTTCTGATTTTTGTTGTCCTGCAGGAACAGGAGCTGTTCTACCTATAACTACGACAGATGCATTATTATTAACATTAGTATTGTCTGGCATTTAGGTGACTCCTATTCTTCCTTTTGCGATGAGAAATGTGTTTCTTACAGTTATATATCCACTCGCCGCGCCGTTGGTTACCGAAGTTGTGGTAAAACCGGTTAATCTTAAATTTTTAGTTGCAGCATTCACATCTAATTTTGCCGCAACAGTGAGATCTGTTGCACCAAGATCAGGAGTCACCGAATGATTTGCAAGTTTCACAATGTCTCCGACTGCAAACGCACTAAATTCATTAGGTTCAAGTAAGGTTACGGTATACATTGTGGCGCCTGCGCCGATAGTATTCCAAACTCCCGTTCCAATTCCAACAGATGTTGTAAATCCAACAGGAGCATCCAAATATTCTGTTCCTCTCACATCATATCCCAATGTGTTGCCAATTGCCAGAGTGCCTGTTTGTGCGGCAGTGAGAGTTAATTGAATGTAACCACTCGATCTTCCAAAAGTTCCAGTGTTTGAAGTAGGAATATTGAAGTTCATAAACTTCGCTCCAAGAGATTCATTACTTAAACCAAGATTTATAATTGTTCCAATTCCTGCGGTGATTGCAATCAAAGAACTATTAAGATTCTTTGGTAAACCATTTTCATTATAAAGCATAACAGGACCGGCAAAATTAAGTCCAGTTACAATACCAAGATTTATTGAATTATAATCACTATCAAAAAGATCATTTGTGGGAATAAATTCGTCTGCTGGACCAAGAATAATATTTCCGGTTGTGGTAAATTTGCCAGAAGCAAACAATCTGATTCCTGTTCCACAGTTACGAATAACATTACCATTTATAGCAGAAATCGAAGTCACAGATAAATCCAAAGCTCCTGGATAATTTTGGAACAATGAATTATTAATTCGAAGAACTTCTGAATTCTGAGCATTTACCGGAGAAAAAGAATATCTATCGGTTAAGGAACCATCTACAATCTGGGAATTTTGAATGGATAATCTATTAGAATCGACAACATACAAACCAGATGCAGGAGAATTGCGAATTTCAACATCGGAAAGTAATGTAGATTTAGTATCTACTAAATTTATAAGGTAATTATCATCATCATCAAAGAAAAGAATATTATTCGCATTATTACCATCTATTGTTAAACTTTGAATAGTGATATCGGACAGTGTGCCAACTCCGGCTGCAACTCCTATTAGATTTCCATTAAATGTAAGAGTGTTTCCTCCTCCATCTGTTGTGTTATCTGCAAAAAATTGTTTTTTAATGATTGTATTTTTTCCCTCACCCTTTAAAGCAAATCCATCCGGAATAACAATTGATTCTGTATAATAAGTTCCACTAGGAAGAATAAGCGATGAAATGCCATCAGTTACGGCAGCACCTATTGCCTGTTTAAATCCAAAAGTATTGTCGTGTATTATTTTTACAGAATTACCACTATTAAGAGTATAATTACCACTAACGGTAATAGAACCAGATCCTACGGCAGTAATGGTATCTATTGCCCAACCTTTTCTTGCGGATGTGGTTAAAGTTGCCGTATTTGGAAAATGTATTTGACTTGTATCATCAAATTCATTCTTGGCAGTTTTTGGAGACCAGTTGGTTTTTTCATAAGGACCATAATCTTTCCAGGTAATACCACTAGTTGCACTATTTCCCAGTTCTTTTGGTCCAAGAATAGCAACTAATTTGGCATTATCGGTTAAGGTTGAACCTTCACTGCGATATACTAAAAGACCGTGATCTGCGCTTGTTCTTTGAAGAGTTAAAGAAATATGGTTTATATCATTAAAATCTCCAATTGCAGTTACGGCAACTCCGGTTGTTGGAGTTGCTTGAGTTGATGTTCCAATCTTACCATTACGATAATGATATTGAGCAACCCAATAACGATAATTGGTGCCGGATGTCATAATACCGACTCTTTCAAAACTACAAGCAGTGGTTGTAACTGGAATTACTGCAGAATCAGTTGAACTTGTAATACCAAGTATTTTGACTTTTTGATTGATTAAAAATCTTGATGTGGATACTCCACTAACTACCAGTTTATTTGATACAATTGAACCAGTTCCGGTATACACAGTTGGATCATTACTAATACCAAAACTTCTAGTCCTTAGTGCATCTAATGATCCTCCGCCAGGCACAGCAAGAGTGCCGGTCACCACTAGATTGGTGGTTGTAATATTATCAGGAATGATGGTATCATTCGAATTAGCTTCCTGTATTAATCCAAGATCGGGATTAAAAATTAATGGATATTTATTTGCCATTCATAGATATCATTTTAACTATTTATACTTTTTTCAGATATGAGGATCGTATTTTGCGTCTTCCAAAACATCAATTGCCTTTTTTATTCGTTCATTTTCTTCTTTTGAGGTACGAATAGAACTTTTTTCTGCCCACCTTATAACTTGATAATCGATTCTTTCAGTTCTAATAGAATTTGATGCATAAACTAAATCATCCAGCTGCGATTGTAATGAGATAATTTGATTTTGTTTTGCTGTAATATTAGTTAAGGCAGTGGTGCAGGTTCCAGGTACACAACCAGCCCCATAACAAGAACCAATATCTGCATAAGCAGAACCAAGACCAGTGCTTGAACTATTGCTTTTTGTATATATTACAAAAGTTCCCAACCCTACATTAGATGTTGTAAGAGTTGTATTAATTATATCATAAGGATCATTCGAATCATATGCAGGACTACTTAACTTATAGGAGCTATCCACTGTTGTATCAGGACGAACTGTCGTGACTCCAACTGTTGTTCCACATCCAACGTTATATGCATTTGTATGCAGGGTCACAATATCTGCCTTAAGAGCATTAATATTTGCAGTAATAGTTACAATCTCTTTGTCAAGACCTTTACAAGCAGGATCAAACTTATCTATAACTGGTTGAATTTCTTGAATCTTAGATTCACTATCTACAATACCTTCCAAATTACCAGCAATTGTTCCATTGAAAAGTATCTTTAAATCATCTTTTTGTGGTTGTGTTGCCATTTACTTTTCCTTTATAATTTTTTTTAGTTCTTCAATTTCTTTTTGTTGTTCTTTTATTGCTTCAATTAATAGTGGGACCAAATGCTGATAAGAAAGTCCAAGATTTCCATCGGTATTTTTTCCCACAACTTCAGGAATTATTTTTTTTACATCCTGAGCGATGAGACCAATTTGATGAACTCCAAGATATCCGGTTTTGGCACCCTTAATAAAATCAAATTGAACACCCTCCAATGATAATACTTTATCTAATGCATTTTCAATTGGAGTTATATTGGTCTTAAGATTTTTATCAGAACTTGGTAGTCCATCTGCCCTATCAATTCTTTTGGCAACATTTCCACAATTCGCAAGTATTAATTTCTTGTTAAGATGAGTATCACTATTAACGGTTAATTTTTTATTGATTGTTGCATTCAAATTAACCTTCAAATTACCATCAGTGGTGATATTTGGTATAAAGGGTTCTTTAGGATGCTTAACCACATTTAAGTGTCCATGAAGATTGGAGATATTAAAAACTTTCTGCCCATTCCACATTGTGGGTGGTTCATTAAAGTTAAATAGATTTCCGTAAAATACTTCTCTTGGGTCCATCTTTTTATTCTGCTA